>Ga0306886_100367_pt1 | contig 20046 bp, 27 predicted proteins | sample AntDeeMetagen136_FD_190444 | JGI IMG/M metagenome (GOLD analysis project Ga0306886, IMG submission 190444) | Saline lake microbial communities from Deep lake, Antarctica - Metagenome #136 (v2) (version 2) | ecosystem: Environmental > Aquatic > Non-marine Saline and Alkaline > Saline | place... | reverse complement strand
TCGCGTAGCCGCTCAAGTCGTAGTTGACCACCACGTCATTCGCCGCCGACTGTGAGGTACAGTTGGCGTTGAACGCGGCTTCAAGCGCGTCTTGGTACGCCCGTTTCGTCTCACAGAGTTTCCGATGTTTGTGGGAGTTTGGTTCCACAAGCTTGAGTTCCAGCGTCTCGGTGAGTTCTGTCACTGTTCGTCCTCCATACTACACACTACGCCTGCCACCTAGTTAAAACTATCGCACACGGTGGGAAATCCAGCCGCGCCATCGTCGGTGGGTGTGTACGCTATTGTCCGCTTGACCCGCGCCTGAAGACGCGGGTATGCGCTCGCACTATGTATCATAGATATCCCAATTATTAATCCTAATCCAATACATAAACACCAAAGAAAAATACTTACTATAGTATATTTGTCCATAATGTTTATATATTAGGAGTGGCCTATAACAATTTCTTAAGATAAATATTTCGCCTTTTTGGATATTAATATGCTCACCCACAGGACATAAATATTAATATACTTGTAAACTCAATATATAATATGGCAAAATATTCAACGGGTTCTTCAAATTCAACAGATGAATTAGATGAAGATAGTGTCTGTGAGGTATGTAGTACAGATAGTACCTTATCTATAATTAATATTTCTGGTGCGACCGTAATTGTCTGTAAAGAATGTAAAGGAAAATATAATACAGATAAAATAAAAAATGATAAGAATGAATCACAAAATAGTAACACAGATGATGGTAAAAAATGGACTGAATATGCCACAACGTCAGAACCAGATAATTCTTGGGTGAATGACTCACGCCCGGATTATGGTAATGCTAAAACGCCATATCTTGTGAATAAATATAGTAAGTTATTTGAAAAAGAATTATATGAACAAAATATAGATAAAGAAGCGTTAGCTAAAGAAATAGGTTTAGATGTAGATATAATCCAATATATTTTAGATAATGAAGCTATTAGGAATGATGTTAGTAAACGGCAAATATCTAAAATTGAAAAATATTTAGACATCAATTTGCAGGAATAATTAAATATTCAAAAAAGTTATATGTTTGATATACATACTAATATACATGAAACCTATTGAAGAATTAGAAAATTATTTTAAATCAAACGGTGTTAAAGAAGCAGATTTACTTATGTGTGGTAAGTATATTTCATTATACCTCAAAGAATTATACTCAATATATTCTATAGATGCAACAAATAAAGAACACAATATTACTTGTAAAATATTATCTCAAGCCATGATGGAGATAATGGTAGAATTTCAGCAATTAGATAATATAAGTCTTGAAACGCAAGTACATGATGTAATATCTGATTTTGAGTCAGATAGTAAAAAAGGAATCGGTAATTTATTACCACTTTTAGATAGAGCAGAGAGACATGAAGAAACGACAACAAGAATAATAACAGAATTATCAGATATATTTATACCGGAAGACCATCAATTTCCAACAAAATCTGATTTAACAGAATAATTTATTCTCCAGATTGAATTGTCCTAGCTAACTTATATTCCCCAGTTAAAATTATATCCCCGTTATTCATATGTGCGTTAATTTTTACATTTGGAGACTGTGGATTGAAATCTGCGTTCGGTTCAAGTGTAATTGTTTCGTTTTTAATACCATCTAACGATTTTGTTGTATATTTTGTTTCTATACGTATTTCTTCTACTATGTCAGATACATCTCTAACTATTTTAATTTGAACTCCATTGTTTGTTGTTTTAGATATATTAAGAAAATAAAAATATGTATCCATTCGAATATTTTCCGTAGAATCTAATTCAGCCGGTAGTGAAATCGCATCAACATTCGTTTCTATATCAGTTATATTTACATCAATGTTATATCTAGAACCGTCAACATCTGCTTCCGTTTTAATATTTATTTCTTCAACTTCGTAATTATTACTATTGATTGTAACTACATATGTTGTATTTTGAACAGATGTAACGGTAAATTCTGACCCTATTTTATTTACTTCATTTTTATCAAGTATATTATTTAATATATTTTGCGTAATCTTATTACTATGCGTATTATTGGATGAGAAGACATACGTATTATTATTTTCATTTATTGTATAAGATTGTAAATTATCCTCATCGATAATTTTAGAATAATTAAACAATTGATTTTGAGTTATAGATTGTCGCGTTTTCCATTCATTAGATTCATCATTATATACATATTCTGTATCGTTGTAATTATACTGTCTTATATTACTTTCATTATTATTAATCTGTATTTGTGTTTCCTTTGAAGAATCAGACAAATTATTATGGTACTTCCTTGATGATGTAATATATATAAAATCATTTGATTCATTTACCGGAGTTAATCTAATTTCATTATTTACACTGTATGAATTAATAGTATTTTTTCGTTCGTGAATATTATATACTATATCACTTTTATTTAATTCCTCATTATCAATAAACTCTGGTTCATCTGTATTATCATTTCCTCCACCATAAAATGCAAATATTAAACCAGATATCAATATAAGGATAATAAACCCAGCACCGATAGCTATTTTTTTATCCATATCATATATATTGTTTACATAGTACAAATATGTTGTGTATATATCATAAAATTATTATTCATCTAAATATATTTAAATATATGTATAAAACACCGGAACTTTTTGGTAAGGTTTTTAGATAATGAGTACATAGACATATATACAAATATGAATAGTAGTCGAACCGTACTTGAAAAAGTTATTAACAAAGGTGAAGAGAAGAATGGTTCTGTTGAATTTAAATCACAATTAAATCAAGATATCCATCTTGCCGATGGTCGGAGAGAATCATTAGCAGCACAACTGAAATATCGAATTATGTCTGGGGATGGAGAAGCCACATATGTTATTGGCGTATCCGATGATGGAGATATTGTTGGTCTAGAACCAGATAAATTCAAGGAGTCTATTGATGTTCTTTCACTTCTTGCACGCGAGGTTGATTCTCATATTGATGATGTTTCAACATGGGAAACCGATGAGAACACAGGTGATAACCGTATAGTTGGACTCGTTAGTGTTTTAAACGGTTCGGATAGTACTAATGATACGAATAATCTTATTATTGGTACAGCCGGTCATGTTGACCACGGAAAAAGTACACTTATTGGTTCACTTGTAACTGGGGAAGCTGACGATGGTGAAGGTGGAACAAGAGCATATTTAGATGTTCAACCGCACGAAGTTGACCGAGGGCTATCTGCTGATTTATCTTATGCAGCATACGGTTTCTCAGATGGAGAAACTAATCACATGGATAACCCAAATCGAAATTCCGACCGCTCCCAAATCGTTAAAGAGTCAGATAAATTAATTTCATTCGTTGATACTGTCGGTCACGAACCTTGGTTGCGAACGACAATTAGAGGTTTAGTTGGTCAAAGACTAGATTACGGTTTGATTGTAGTTGCTGCTGATGACGGCGTTACGCAGACTACACGAGAACATCTTGGTCTACTTATTGCGACTGACCTACCTGTTATTGTAGCTCTTACGAAAACAGATATGGTTACAGATGAGCGTATTGAAGAAGTTGAGATGAGTGTTGAAAAATTACTACGTCACGTCAATAGAACACCTCTATCAATGGAACGGCATGATGTAAATACAGCCGTTAATGAAATTGAAAACTCTGTCGCACCTATTGTTCGAACTAGTGCTGTGACACTAGACGGATTTGATATACTTAATCAATTATTCAAAAATCTTCCAAAACGTGAACAAGAAAAAGGAGACTTTAAGATGTATATTGACACAATTTATAATGTGTCCGGTATTGGGCCTGTAGTTTCGGGTTCAATTCAATCTGGAGAAGTTGAGCAAGGTGATGAATTAGTTATCGGACCATACCCAGATGGGTCGTATAAGAAAACGAAAGCCCGGTCTATTGAAATGCATTATCACCGAATTGATAAAGCTCAAGCCGGACAAATGGTTAGTATTGCAATTAGAAATGTTGATTTGGATGATGTTAAGCGTGGAATGGTTCTTCAGCCAAATGATGCTGAACCTACAGCTACAAAAGAGTTTGAAGCTGAAATTGTTGTATTAAATCACCCTACGAGCATAACGGATGGCTACGAACCTGTTATTCACTTGGAAACCATTAGTGAAACAGCCGTTATCACACCTACAGAAAAGAATATGTTAGCTGGTGATAAAGGTCGTGCAAAATTCAAATTTAAATTCAATCGATATAATATCCGTGAAGGACAACGATTTATCTTCCGAGAAGGTAGTTCCAAAGGTGTAGGTACAGTTAAAAAGATTATTGATTAAGGTATTAATTATGTTTAGATAGTATAATCTAATTATTCAAAGAACAAGCGGCAATTAAAATATATTATTTTTTTAATACAACGCCAAATATAAATATATAATATAACATTCCAATAATTCCAGCACCAAACATACCGATAACAGCATTTCCAAGAATTGATTTTGTAATTTCTGCACCTACAATAACAATCCCAACATAGAATACTGGCGTGGTTGCAACACTTATAACCATAAATAATCCTAGTACCACTAAAAACACAGTTTTTACTGTCGAAATGATAGACTCAAACACATTTTGGAGCGGCTTAATCACGGAGTCTACATTGCGTTCCATAATTTACATACGTTTGTAGTATATATAATTCTGTTCATTTTCGATGCATCCAATTTAATCATCTATTAAAATATAATAAAATATTTACCTAAAAATATTTTAACTTAGATTATTTGATAATGTTTGTAAATAGATATTATAATTTACATTAAATATATATCGTTTCGTATTAGATAATATATAATGTCAATAATACGAATAGGTTCTGATGAAACTATAGACCTGAACTACTCTGTGTCAGAGGATTTAACAGAATTAGAACAATTTTTAACCGTTACGCAAGATAATACAAATAAGGATTTAACCAATTTAGGTATTGATGATATATCTTCATTTATTTTTTCACCCTCTAGTTCAGATGAGAACGGAGATGAATACGTGTTTGATATTAAGGGAGAGTCTGAGGATTTAATTGTTCAAATATATAATACACCTGAAAACGATTACTATGAAACAGACAATTTTGACTATCAGAATGGAGGTATGTCTATTCAAACTAATAATTCAAGAGTGTACGGTTACTCAGCGCAAGATGGGTATGACTATCTTATGAAAGATGGTTCAGGATTTGATTTTTCACATATAGAATTCGAACTTACAGAAATTAATAATTTTGAGCCTGACCATGCTAATTCTATCACGTTCGGATTTTATGAGGCGACAACATCTTGGCAAAAAATGTCAAACTATTTTGCTGTTACTTTTGATGGCGTAACTTCATCAAACGAACATTCAAATAGTAGAGAAAATAATATTAGAATTAGAAGTCCAGATTCATTGGATACGTATTATATTGGAGATAACCCCGGTCCATTTAACATAATTGTTACGATACAAGATAACACGGCGACAGCAGAGATATATGAAAGTGGTACACTTTCATCAACACTAACTGTAGATGTTAGTAGTGTTGACTTCAACAATTTACCATATTATGGGTATAGTTCCGACCAAAGTGATAATAGTTATGGAGCATCTGAATTGTACTCTTATGCGGAAGAATGGAGAAAACCATAATAAAACTATATTTATTTTATAATATAAACTATTTTTACATAAATATTATAATAGGATTTAATATACTTGTGGGGAAACATTAATATGACGCTGTACTATTATATTACATAATGCAAGAAAAATATGAATTAATTGACGCTTTTTCATCTTCACTAGCTAAATATCAGGTTAGTTTAATAGCAGCTACATTAGAAGGTACGAAAGTTGACCCATGTAATACAATGTATGAAAAGATTGATAGACATGAGAACGAATCTGTTGAAGATATTGTAGAACGTTTCGCATTTGAAAGTCCAGAACAACTTCAACTATACTTAGATGCTAAGAAACACTATTTTAATTCACGAAGAATAAATCCTATTTTACTCACAAGTTATCTAAAATCAAAATTTGGGTATGATACGGTTAAAATAAGTGAATTTAGAGAAGATAAAAATGCATTATTCCTCATGTTGTTTCATGAAATGTATAATCCTAAAAATAACGAATTAGATGGTGATTTTACTAAAGCACAAGCCGCATCACATGAATTTAAAGATAAACGGGATAGAATGACGACAATTGATGAGTCATTTGATTTAGAGTCTGTGGAAGAAAAAATACCTGAATTTGAAGAGATTATGAATTCAAGTGATAATTCATATACAATATGTGAATCACATATAAATGAAGATTTAGAAACATTAACGATTCTTCTTAGACAAGAACATAAAAGAAAAATGGAACCAACATTTGAATTTAGAACCAGAGATAGTGATGCACCAAATGAACCAGAGATAGTCTATGAAGAAAGATATCCAATTAGAGAGACAGCCGTTCAAATTAAAAATATTGAAACAGGAACAGAAATACAAGTTTACTTTGCGGTATCTCCATGGGATGAAACATTTATGAGATTATTTACTACGTTAATTGAAAAAGATATTGTAGCTAGATTATCTGCCAAGAAATCATCTACGGCAAAGAAAATAATGGAAGATATAAAAGAGACAACGCAAGAAGAAGGTGGTCTTGAATCTGCAGCCCAAGTTCAAAATATCGTTTCTGAAAATGTTGCTATAGCTGCTACAAAAGTTGAAGATGATGACTCTACATTAAGTCCAGATTTCGTTGAAGAAAAATTATCAGAAACAATTGTAACTGGTGTTCAAGTTGATGTAGGTGAGGGAGAGACGACATTTGAAGTCCATTCTAATGCTGGAATATCTTCATTATTAGAAGAATATGACGGTATGGTAGCTAGTTTATCTCAAGCTGTATCTTCTGCATCAATTGATGATATAACAATATATGCTAAGATACCGGGGGATTCTGGTAGTGAAGATGAAATCGTATTGGAAAACGGTGAATGGTACATGTCTTCAAATTCGACGCAAAGTACTATGAAAGCACTAGAAGCCGCATTGACGTAGATAAATATAAATAGTAAACATTTATATACTTATAACGCGTATATAGTACTTGATTAAAAATGTTCCCATCAAGAAACCCATTTAATTCAGATATGGATAGTTATATTAGAGATTTGCTTGCTGCAGGAAATCCTACATATGAAAATACAGAACAACTTACATTAGACCAAGATTCTGATGGAGAAACGTTAACAGTAACAATAGATATATCTACGTATAATAAAAATTCCGTACGTATACAAACAGAAACACGTAATAATACATCATATTTACTTGTAAGTGTTAATGCTCAAAATGAATACGGTATGCAATCATTCAGAAATAGGGTATCACTTCAAAATATGGTTGATGAATCTAGCGCAACAGCCGTAGAAAATAATGGAATCCTTACAATTAAATTCGATATTGTTGATTCTTCAAATAAAGAAATTAGTATAAATTAATATCGTATACCAAAATTTTAACTATTATGGATTCTAAAAATACGCAATAAGTATGGTTCAAGAAAGTATTCAGAAAAATATGTCCGAAGAAGTAGATTTCGAATCCCTTCTTATGCGACGTGAATCTAAAGAAAAATTACAGGATTCAAAGTGGTCTAAAGCAATTATAAAAGATGTATCAATATACAACGGTTATAAATATGTTTTATCTAGAGATAAAAATAGCGACGGTGAAAGTACCGTAACACATATTGTTTCATCTGGTTCTCCAAGAGAAGTATATCGGAAATATCAATGTGATATTGGGAATACTGATGATATGTTCGTATCTAAAAGAAATACAGAATTTACTTCATCATTAACAAAATCATTTAAACTCGGTACGGAAGAATATTCATATAAGTCGAAAAATAAAATTCTTATAACATTATCTTCACCCAATGGAGATTATGAAGATATTTTTGAACTTACAATAAAGCCAACAACTACGGAAGGCATCGAATACGCATATGTAAGATTATATGACAAAATTGGTGATTCAATATCTGTAGGGAAACCAATAGCACGTTCTAATTTAGATATTCGTCTAAATAAGGTATATCAATCATCAAAATCTAAAATAATTATCGATGATTTAGTACGTAAAATGTCTATTATTGGAATCCCGTTGTTAATTCTATACTTTGGTAAGGATATTATAGGTATAATTATGAATTCCATCGTAAATACAAGTTTTGAATTCATACTATTTACTATTATATCGTATATGATGTTATTAGCAACAGCCGCTTTATCAGGCATTGCTATATCATCTTATTCACATGATGGGTGGTATTCTATAAAAAAATCAGATGATATAGTACAGTTATATACCGATTACGGAGGTCAATTCGACCACGGTGATTCTATACCTATCCGAGTTTCAAAGTACAAAAATACAGAATTAGGTGATGATATGTTTCTAAGTGATTGTAGTAAATGGATATTAAAATCTAATACACTTTAATTAATATGACCATTTAAATTAAGTATATCAAATATCAATGTATAATTAATATGGTTCAAGAATCTGTACAATCAAAAGATAAGAGAGAAAACATTTCATCACTAGTTCACAGGCGTAAAATGAAAAAAGAATTGTTAAGTGATGGATGGTCTAAATCAATTATAAAAGATGTTTCGATATACGATGACCTTAATGATGATAATAAGGATTCAAAACATGTTGTTATAACTATTTCATCATACGATGAAACGTATTCTGAGAAATATATTATAAATCCATATAATACGGAATTTAATACTTCTGACTCAATAAAAATATTTAATATGTTGCATCAGAATATAGGTAAAATAATATCTATAGGTGGTGAAAATCGTGATGATTATAATGTCATACGAATAGATAAAGCTATAGATTCGTCAAAATATAAACGCGTGTTTGATGAAAGATTACAAGTCGATTTGGGTAAGGATATAATACCTACATCTGCAGCAATTTTTTGTATGATAACATCTATACCATTTATGTATTTATTTAATGATTTATCCCTGTTTAGTCTATGGTTTATTTTGGGTATATATCTAACCGTTGTGGTTGCGATATCATTTATTCCAGTATATAATATAAATAAAAATTGGTATAAGATAACACAGCCGCAAATCCTTGAAAATATGGATGAATTAAAAGATATATCTAATGATGTCATTGAATATGATGTAGAAAATAATAGTGAATCAAAATACGTAAATTCATTTTCTTTTGATAATGCTACAGTACAAACATATTCAAATGGAGAATTTGTTATTAAAAATTCTGTGGCTACGTGGTCTTTTCAACCAGAAGATGGCATTATGTCAAATGATGCTTTTGAATTTTACAAATCTTATGGTGGTGAATTTGATGACGGCGATAGAATTCGTATTCAAGTTTCACCCTATGATAATGATAAATCATTACGTGAAAAACAATATATAAGTGATTGTGAAAATTGGGTATTACAAGCTGAATATACATAATATTTAACTATCTTAAAAACTATATTAATATATTAATGGTGCAACGTAAAATACATGATAAACCATCTGTAAACAAAACTGAATTTGAATCTTTATTAATTGAATCAAATTCAAGAGACAAATTAGATTCAGATGAATGGACAAAGGCCATTATAGATGATGTCTCAATATATAACGCGTATTTTTATGTTCGAGAATCAAATTATGGTATGTCAACAACATATGGATATAATGTTATATCAGAAATAGATGACTCTAAAAAACTTTTCAGTTATATAAGAACAACGAAGAAACAGACAAAGTATTTTCTAGACGGGTTTCTAAAGATACGTTGGGTTCAAGTGATGGAGAATTTTGGAGTCACGGTTCTACATGGGCCTATGATTCAGATAACGTTGTTATCGTAACTCTATCATCCCCTGATAGAAACTATACAACAAAATGTATTGTTGAATCTAGACGTTCTTATAAGACAAATAAGGAAATATATTCAATTTTTAATGAAAGAATTAATAATACATGCTTAATTGGTTCTTCATCGAATATAGTATCTAATAGAAGAATTAGATTAGATAAAACACAGCCATACCGTTCAAAATTTAATCGTTTACTTAGTTCATTATACAGATTTATTATTTTAATGTTGCCATTTTCGATATATGTACTTATTGCCATGTATACATTCCCAAAAATAAGTTTTGTAAATTCAAGTCTAGATGTTTCTCTTTTAATTATCGTAGGTTTACGGAGAATCGAGGAGAAAGCCTCGCGCTTTAGCGCGGGGAGGATGTCAACTACAGAAGAACCTAAACGATTGTACAGTGAATACGGTGTTGATTTTAATAATGATGAACCGATTCAGATTAAATTCTATAAATATAACTCAAATATGGACTTAACAGACAAGGAATATTTGAGCGATTGTGGTGAATATATACTAGAACCTCACACTATATAATACAAATGATTTCAAGTACATCAATCTAAAACGATTGTTTTAATAGGGTCTATGCGTTATTTGTATGTATGACTATCATTGGTATTGATGATACCGACTCTCGCACGCAAGGAATGTGTACTACATATGTTGGTCATCGAATTGCAGATGAGCTTCGCAATGAATACGATGCTACCGTATCTCGTGTTCTACTTACGCGGCTTAATCCTGCGGCTAAACATAAAACGCGAGGGAATGCATCGGTATCTATTCATACAGACGCAAGCAAAGAAGATTCACTTGCCGTTGTGGAGAAAATGCTGGAAAAGTTTTCTATTGTTGATGATGATAATACGAATCCGGGTGCTGTTATTACGGATATGGACGAAATTCCTGAAGAAGTATCTGATTGGACTAACCGTGCAATGCATACACTCCTAGATATTTCAGAAGCTAAAGAAATTATCGAGAAATACGGGTTTGACTCAATTCATTACGGTAATGGTCGGGGCCGGATTGGTTCACTAGCTGGAATTGGTGCATGGGATGCATTTGATGATTGGACATATGAACATATTTCGTATCGTCATCCTGAAGTTCGCGGTACAGAAAGAGATGTTGATGCTGAATCTGTATTTACAGCCGCAGATGAATATCATCCACAAGTTTGGGATACTGTAGACCGAACTGCTGGTGATATTGTGTGCGTTCCACATACGCCGTGTCCGATTCTTCATGGTATTCGTGGGGATGTAGAGGAAGCTGTAGAATCTGTATCAAAGAATATCGAAAGTGAACCTGTAGAGTCACGTCAGACATTTATGACAAATCAAGGGACAGATGTTCATCTTGAAGATGCTCAACTAGAAGATGTTGTTAATGATAGTGCATATACTATCGAAGGCATCGTTAAGGAAGCCCCAGAGACTCGTAAAGGGGGTCACGTTTTCTTTGAAGTTAAAAGCCCACGTAATCCTCAAGAAACGATTAAAGTTGCTGCTTTCGAACCTACAAAGCATTTCAGACCTTATGTTCGAGATTTGAAAGAAGGTGATGTTCTTACACTTTGTGGTGGCGTTACAGATGGAACTCTCAAACTAGAAAAGTTTGCTGTTCATGAAATGAATGATACCAAACTAGAAAATCCACAATGTGATTCTTGTGACCGAAGTATGGGTAGTATGGGTGCAGACCAAGGATACCGTTGCCGTTCGTGTGGCCATACAGAACCTTCAAAAATTGAAGTTCCTGTAGAACGTAAACTTGAACGAGGTTGGTATGAAGTCCCACCATGTGCACGACGACACATTTCAAAGCCACTAATCCGTAGCGATTATGAAATGGAAACGCATCCATTAGTTTGAGAATAAGGATGTAATATATAATTCAATAGAATTCTACGAATACGTGAAATAATAGAGGGAAAAAATGTAATAGTTTGTCTATACAATATTTATAAAAAGGTTTTAAATTCTACTAAATTAATAATTTTGGTTTGATTATACGATTAAACTATAAATCAAACTCATCTGATTCCTCTATTTTTTCTTCAAATTTACTGTTAATATAATTGAAAAATTCTTCACCTGCTTGATTATTATCAAATATTGGTGAATTATTATTAGAATGTAGATTACGTTCTTTTCGCACGGAAGACGGTGTAAGTCTAATACTGTGTTGTGTATTTAAATTTACTACGTAAGTTATATTTTCATCTGCCATAAGCATATAATCTTCAGGATTACCTTTTGTAACCTGTTTATAAACTTGATATTCTTGTGCAGACAAAACATTTTTTAACGCGTTATTAAATTCCTCTCGGAAGTTTTTGGGCATACAATATAACTTTCATCCAACCGTATAACATTTCCTAGCTCATTCAATCGCTATTTCTATCTTCAAGTTCGCGGAGAACCACGTCATCTTCCATATAGAACGGGTCTTTACCGAATCCATTTTGTTGTCCAATACCACCTATTATTTGTCCTAGACGAAGGTCGGGAGATTCTTTCCAGTATTCTTCAAGTTCTTCCAAAATAACGTCGATTCGTTCTTCGGGTCGGGACGGTGAAGAATTATTTATTTGCTCATTTATAATCTCGTCAACTTTTTCTGCAATATCTTCTTCGTCTTCCTTATCAACCATACGTAATATATATTTTATATACAAATAAACTTTTTGATTATATTTATCTTTTATATAGGATAAAATATCAAATAATAATGTGTAATGTATTATAAACAGATTACAATATATGTATAAAAATACAAATTATTATAAAAGAAGCTTATCTACTTTCCTAAGTTAATCATGTAAAATTTATTCATTTAATATTGCTTTTTCAAGTTTATCTTCAAATTCATCATCTGAAAGTTCTCCATTAGCATATTTTTCTTTTAAATTCTCGATTTTCATATCTTCATTTTCTTGTTTTTTCTCATGAGATTCAAATTCAACATATAATCCATTTGAAACTGTAGATACGATAGCCGCAAGTAGAGCTAAATTCATAATTAATGGATTCATGTAATATAAACCGATTAAAAAGGTCGTGCCAGATATAATTACATTTTCTTTTGTTATCGTTGGATTAAATTGTAGCTTTCGTGTTTCTTTTTTATAATAATCTTCAAAAACAATATCACCATCTTCAAGGGAAGCTTCATATTTCGTATCTGATTTAGAACTCATCTTAGTCTGCTTCATACTATTAATATAGTATATACAATAATAAGTGTTTTTATTTAATTGTTCATTCTATCTCTGAATTCTTCGGCTCTATCTTGGCTAATCAAATTACCAACGCGTTCGCCGGGGATTTTATCATCAACATCTTCCTGTGTGTAACCTCTTGCGTTTAGTGATTCAATTCCACCAATATCATTATTGACAGAAATTGCCATACTAAGGTACTTTTCAGTTTCTTCAATGTCGAATTCACCCTTTGGTTCTCGACCTTCTGCATCTGCTTTCCCCAGTGCAACGGCTTCTTCAACCGTTAGTGGGCTATTTTGAATCATATTTGCGTATTTGAGAACTGTCGTTGTATTGACGTTTGACAATTCACTAAGTTGCATATGAGAACGTGCGGCTTTATCAATAACGCCACGTCGTTCTCTAACGAATTCATATTTGAAATGAATTCCCTTTGCCATATCCGAACCTTTTCCTTCATGACCGTAATGGTGTGGCAACGTATCAGGTGAAGTGGCTGGTTTTCCAACATCATGGAATAGTGCAGCCAATAGACCATTGACATTATTTCCTAGTTGTTCATACATTGATGTAACAACTCTCATCGTATGTTCGTAAGCATCACCCTCTTTATGGTATTTTGGTGGACCTGCTGGGACTCTTTGTAGAGCCGCAATTTCTGGGTACGATTTCGTCAAAGCACCAACATTTGATAGAGTATCAAAGAATCTACGTGGTGATTCTGCCTGTTTGAAGACCTTAATAAGTTCTAGACCAAAACGAGGGTCTGGAATAGCACGAACTTTATCAGACGTTTTTTTCATCATGTCTAGCGTTTCAGGGGCGATTTCAAACCCAAATCGGGAAGCATATCTTGCCGCTCTAACGACGCGAAGTGGGTCATCACTGAATGCTTCTGAAACATGACGAATGATGCCGTTCTCAATATCTTCACGACCATTATGCGGGTCGTAAACTTCACCATTTCGGATGTTAACAGCAATGGCATTAATCGTAAGGTCACGGCGCTCAAGGTCCATCATCATTGCTTTCTTATGGGGGATATCAGGCGAAATAATATCCATTTCAAATGCATCATGTTCATCACCAGATGATTGTTCTGAACGAGCAACAGCAACTTCTCTACGGTCAGAATCAATGAAAACGGGCTTTCGCGTATCATTAGACATAATATGCTTAAATCCTCTCTTTTTCATATCTTCCGGCGTAACACCCGTTGTGACTAAATCAATATCGTTCGATTCAATATCAACACCCAATAGAAGACTCATGTATCTATCTCTGGGGGTACCACCAACGACGGAAACATCTAATCCATCGTATTCTTCTCCTAGTGAAATATCACTAACATCAATTAAATGCGTACTCATAGATGATTACCTCTTACTATTGTATACAACTGTATAGTACTTAAACGCTACGATGTATATTGGGTGATAATCTAGAAATTATAAATTAGACTAATTTTCTCATTAAATCATCTAAGAACAATCTTAGTTCATATTTTTTATTATCTTTTAACGTTAAATCCTTATTGTTTTCTTTTTTCTTTACAATATATGTAATATCACGTAGCTGTTTCTTTGTAACAATTAATTTTCTTTCATCAAATTTGAATGCAAATTTCAAAGCTCGTTCATGTTTACAATTATTTATGATTCTCCGCGCAAGCATAAAATAATCAACATTATCGTCATTGAATTTTATCTCATATACGTCATAACCAGTTTTAGACTGTCGGTTTTTCAAAGTTTGAACCACAGATGATATAGGTTATACCCCTATAAGAAATAATATTTTTAATTGTCTTCCATATTATTATCGCTTTGAGATAGTTTGTGATGTGCATTTCTATCTTTTCTTAATTGTTTAACAGTTTGACCTGTTATCTCAGAAAGTTCTTCAAGCATGACATCCTCCCCGGCGTGAACGCCGGGACTCTCTCCTTGATTCAGGTAGGTAAATCTTTAATCATATATAATACGTTATGTTTTTATACTTATTAATTTATCTCCTGAATACTTATAAACTGTAAGCATAATTATGTAAATATGGCTTCAGATTCGAAAATAATGGCAGAAAAAACACTCGATAAAGAACATGATTTTACTTCCATTGGTCCGAAACATTTTGCTGGATTTTACAAATCAGGTTTGAATTATATTGGATACTTAGGTTTAAAAGACAATTCTGATTATATAATCGTTTCTTTCTATCGAAAAATAGAAACGATTAATAAAAATGACCCCAAATTAAGAGAATCAGAAAGCTCACATGTCGTGTGTAAGTTCTATCGCATATCATTTGAACAAAAAAATAAATATATACATGAACTAATTGATGAAGCACGAAGAAAAACAAAAAATAAGTCCCCTGACGAAAAAGGATGGTTACACGGTTATAGATTAAAATCTGTGAGAGATATTAACCCATATGAAATATAAAAGCTTAATTAGTTTTGGAATAATGTATAAGTATGCGCAAAGTCAAATCTAGAGATATTATTGATACAAAGTTTCTTGGAGAAACTATTTCGTTTGTTGCGTCAAATGACCGTATTAAAGAACGTGTTACAAATATATCTCATGAAGATTATATGATTAAATCTATTATTGAACGTGCGAGGCCGGATGACGTGTTTTGGGATGTAGGTGCTTGTATGGGGATTCATTCGTTTATCGTATCTCAATTTCTGCCAGATGGAGATGTCGTTGCCTTTGAGCCAATGCCAAGTAATCGTGGTGTTCTTGTTGATAATAAGAGTTTGAATCACTGTGACAATGTTACAGTCTTTCGTGAAGCCCTTGCAGATGAATCTGGGGAGAGAGAATTTGCAATTCGAGAAAGTGTTCAACCCGGATACGGTCGTCACTCTTTTGTTAAAGGTGATTATGATTCTGTGAAAACGATTTCTGTTGATGTAGAAAGTGGTGATGGCCTTCTCGTTAAAGATTCGACCGTACCTAGACCAAATATTATCAAGGTTGATGTAGAAGGTGCAGGACCGTTGGTTATGAATGGTTTACAACACATACTATCATCTGATGAATGCCATACTGTTGTATTTGAAACTCATAGACCAAATGATACACAACCGAGTCATGAAGACTTCGGTTATACCGAAGATGAATTTATATCACTTGTTGAAGATTGTGGGTTTAATGTTAAAACTCTTAATACAGATTATCATTATATTGGATTCAAGGATGTTGAACACATGGGTTCAATTACAACAGAGAAGGCATCGGTATCTGTTGAGAAAGGCGATATCTCAGAAAAAGAAGCAGATGTTCTTGTGAACAGTGCTGGAACAACTTTGATGATGGGAACTGGTGTTGCCGGTGCATTATTAGAAAAAGGTGGTGATAGATTGAATGAGGCTGCGATTCTTCAAGGTCCAATTGATGAAGGTAGTGCTGTAATTACACCGGCATTTGAATTAGATGCTAAATTCGTAATTCATGCTGCATCTATGCCACATTATGGTGATGGAAATTCTACGGCTGAAAGTATTAAAAATTCTGTAACGCGTTCTTTTGAAATAGCTGAGAATGAAAATGTAAATTCGATTGTTCTTCCTCTTGTTGGTTGTGGATTTGGTGGTGTCCCGATAGTTACAGGAGCAAGAGTTATTCGAGATGTTATTAATAAATTTGATTTCCAATCAATCGAAGACGTAACTGTAATGGGTTATACTGATGACGAATATGACGTTATAAATAAAATTTTTAATTCAGATTAAGACCAGTATTTTTCATCAATACTATAATATCCTTCATGAAATATATCCATTTCACCGAAATCTTCTTTTAAAATACCTCTCCAGTATCCTGTTTTGAGAGCAAGGTCATTACCATCACGCGTAATAATACCTAAATCAATTAGATAATCTACGAATCCAATAGTATCTAATTCAATATTGAGAAGTTCTGCTGCACCAGAGCGTCTTAATACCTTATTTTGTTCACGGAATCGACCGACAAAACCCTTATCTGATTCATCGAAATTTGTAGCATCTGTGATAGATTGATAATCATATAAACCATTTTGTTCTAAATGACGGCAAAATAGATAAGCTGAAATCTTATAAATATTTGCGTTTTTATCAATTTCAGACTTTGTATTATCATACATATATACAAGTATGCGTTTCGAATATTTAAATATACTTATTTACATTACCATAATTATGTAGTAATATATTTACAATTAAAATTATATATTAAATTTCTGTACTTATACAAAATCGTATGTTGCTGGATAATTCCATGTTTTACCTCCCTTTGCTTCTTTAGCTGCTATTATACAGAACCGTGGAGCACAAAAATGATATTGTTATGATAAATAAACTTATATCCTTCGCGCGTTATTGTACATATATGAAATATGATAATCTCAAAATAATAAAAGATATTAAAAGTACATTTATCGGGATTATTAATGAATTAAGTAGTTCGGAATTTAGATATATTTCCTTTATACCTGTTTTAGAAAAAGTTCAGAGCTTAGAGTTAGATATTGCAAAATTAAATAGTCTCAAAATGTTAATTATTGATATGATAGAGTCTTTTAGACATACAGATGAAGTTATAGATTCTACAGTATTAAATGAAATACAAAAATCTATTTCAAATAGTAACAAAAAAGTAATGACAAATTCTACTCCATATAACGAAAATATAATAACCAAAAGAATTTCACGTATTTGGAATAGTATACTTGGTATCGAATATTATCTACAAAAATCACGTCTACATAGAAAATAAGTCGTAAATTATATTAACATATAAATTATACAGTTATGTATGGGATATACTAAACCACCAGAGTATAACGATGAAGGGATTCGGACTGTATCTGTGTCAACATATACAATTAAACAGAACTGCGATTTAGGTATGTTTGTAGGTGAAAAAATCAAAGATATGTCCGTTAATGATTCGGGTCAACTTGTAATTGAAATTGAAGAAGATGATGGGTAGTAAACCTAAATCGACGGATTGATATATACATAGGATATTGTTATAGTATACATGATTCAGACTATTCCTATCGTGGAGTTGTTCCTAGCTGGGGTATTTGCTATTATTTCAACAGAAACCGTTAAATGGTTATTCAATATTCGTGAGAGTAGTATCGGGTTGCATAGCGGTAATACTGGTCAGCTAATGAAATCAAGAAATGCAACAATTATTTTTACACTTATCATTTTTACTTCGAATATTTTATCATTCGTTATATACACGTATGTACATGATTCAATGAATACGATGATTCCAATTGGTTCAATGGGTGTGGATGTATTAATTGTACTATCGGGTATTGCTATTGTATGGGTATATTTGAAAAAGAATCATTATAATCGTTCGAGTAGTTAAATAGTATAAAACACGTAGTAAACGAAACTGTTATTCTTCAGAGTTTTCTTCTACAGATTGTGTGTGTTTCATTAGTTCTGTAATATTATCTTCTTCTTCTTGATACGCTTCAGGATAACTACCGAACATCAACACAATTGAATCATCTAATTCAACAATACTAACTAATACATATCCTCTAAATTCAGCACCAATTTCGTTAACAGTGAATGTTGCTTCATACTTTGAAACCGTCATATTTTTTTCGGTATATGTGTGCGTTGTATTAAATTCATCTACTTTGTCATGTATTTCTACATTTTCATCTGTTTCGTTCGATAAGAATGTTACAACTTCATCAGTAGGTTGTTGAGATAATGGGTTGAATTCTTGACCAGATACATTTATCGATGGCGTATTAACGGTAGCATACACAATCGGAGATTGCGTATCATTTTCAAGTCTAAGTTCGTCCGATATATCTTTCTCGTACAATGTTATCCAGCTAGACATCCGAATATCTTGGGTATATCCAGCAATTGTAACATTATCTTCGAATTTTAATTCTTCTTGACTAGTCATATTATAATTATATTCTTCAGCTAAATCTGAATCTGTTTCTGCTGGTGGAGCATCATATGTTGTTAATCCAGAACATCCAGCTAATAGTACAAGTGAAATTACAGCTACCAAAGCAATTTTTCGTCTCATATAGTATACATATATCTCCTACAATAAATACATTATGTATTTATATAATAAAAACATTTAATTATAAAGGCATCTAATAATTGATTAAAGTTGTATAGTATGGCACAAAATAATAAAAATATTCAAGAAAATTCATCAGATACATATTTAAAAAGAAGAACGGTTAAATCCGGCGAATATACCGAAGTGGTTATACGAGATATTGGCCATATAGATAAATCAAATATTGGAGTAGTTATTGATGTAGCAGAAGAAAACTTTTTATTATAATGTTCAATAAATGAAACATGAGACTCATCAATCGGTTATTCTAAATTACTAGAAAAATTACCTATTAATTCGAAAATAATCGATATAATAATAATAATAATCGGAAAAAACAAACAAAAAAGAAAAATAATCGATATAAATCTACGTCATCTAAATCTACGTCAAATAATACTACGTCAACAAGTTTTATTCCAAAAATTTTGCCACTTGTATTTATTGGTTTTACTTTAAATATAATGCATCGTATTATTATGGAACCGACTCTTTTGAATATTCAAAATAATACTACCAATGAATTTTCTGCGGGACTTATTATGTCTCTTATGAATACTACAGAACTGATTGTTCATTTATCAATTATGATACCGATATTATTCCTTCCATATTATATGTTAAAAAGTAGCGTAAAGTGAACAAATATAGTTATTTCTAATAATTCGTATAAAAATTATATTACAATATATTATCTAAATTTTAATTATTTGACGGTTATTAATTATAT
>Ga0306886_100361_pt1 | contig 20252 bp, 15 predicted proteins | sample AntDeeMetagen136_FD_190444 | JGI IMG/M metagenome (GOLD analysis project Ga0306886, IMG submission 190444) | Saline lake microbial communities from Deep lake, Antarctica - Metagenome #136 (v2) (version 2) | ecosystem: Environmental > Aquatic > Non-marine Saline and Alkaline > Saline | place... | reverse complement strand
CGTCATCGGCGAAACCGGGGCGGATATGGGGAGTCAGTTATGCGTCAGACTGTTCATCACTATCGGACGACTCGTTCTGTTCGTCGTCGCCGGTCTGCTCGTCGTCATCGGTCTGCGCGTCGTCATCGGTCTGCGCGTCGTCATCGGTCTGCTCGTCATCGGTCTGCTCGTCATCGGTCTGCTCGTCGTCGGTCTGCTCGTCGTCGTTTTGCGCGTCGTCGTTTTGCGCGTCGTCGTTCTGCGCGTCGCCTTCGTCGGTGTCGTCAGCCTCGTCGCTCTCGTCGACATCTTCGCTTTCGTCGGCGTCGTCAGCTTCGTCGTCATCCGGCGTCACCGCGCTGACGGCGTCGCCGAGCGTGCCCTCGAGGTTACCGTTCAGGAACGACGAAATTCGGTCGTGGATCTCGGACACGTGATCGGGGACCTGATCAGGGAGGTCGACGGCGGGCCCCTGTCCATTCCGTTCGTCGGCGGCACCGCCGGCAGCGGCTCCGTTCTCGCTTCGATCCTCGCGTTCGTCTCCGTTCGCTTCGTCGGTGCTATCCACGCCCTCGTCTACGGAGACGGGTGCACTTCCGGGCGCTGCAGCGGCGAAGCCGGTTGCCGCGATCAGTACTGCGCAGGCAGCTGCGATGAGCGTTGTTCGTTTCATGGCTTGCATCCGACTCTCGGTGGCCGGATGGACTTGAAGGGGGGACGTCGTGAACTCGCTTTTCGAGTGTTTGCAGCCGTTTGGCGGACGTTTTCGTGGATTTGAGCCCGTTCAACGCGGATCGAATCGGATCGCACCGGTGACGATCTGCGAGTCACACCGTCCCGACGAATCCGAGGGACCAACGCGGCGGCGCCTCGGCGACACGACGACTCGAGGGTCCGACTCTCGAGTCACTATCTATAGTAGCCACTGAAACGATTTACATACTGATCGTATAGCTGTCGTTCGATCAGGTATGCAATGACTTTCAGTGGCTACTATAGCATGGGCACAACGGATTTCTCCGGTGCGAGCAACGCTCACGTATGGTCGACCTGACTGCCGAAATCGTCCTGTTCGACGGCTTCGACGAACTCGACGCGATCGGTCCCTACGAAGTGCTGGAAAACGGCGCCGTAGCCGGCGCATCACTCGAGACGCGACTGGTCACGCTCGCAGAACCCGATCTCGTGACGGCGAGTCACGGCCTCCGCGTCGAGCCGGACGGAACGATCGGCCGACCGGATCTCCTGCTCGTCCCCGGCGGCGGGTGGACGACCGCGGACAGCGGCGTCCGGGCCGCCGTCGAGGACGAGAGCCTGCCCGCGGCGATCGCCGAGCGCGCCACCGCCGGCGCGACCGTCGCCTCCGTCTGTACCGGCGCGATGGTGCTGGCCGAAGCAGGTCTGCTCGAGGGCCGGCCCGCGACCACTCATCGGGTCGCGACCGAGGACCTCGAGGCCGCCGCTGGAGAGGTGGTCGACGCGCGCGTCGTGGACGACGGCGACGTGCTCACCGCCGGGGGCGTGACCGCGGGGATCGATCTGGCGCTGTGGCTCCTCGAGCGCGAGTTCGGCGCGGCGATCGCCGCGGCGGTCGAAACGGAGATGGAACACGAACGCCGCGGCGAGGTCGTCGACTAACGCGCTTCCGTCTCGGCCCACCATCGAACGGGTTCCGTCCGCTGGGTCGGCCAGTTGCTGGCCGGCCGGTACAGCGGCCCACCGTCTCGAGTGCGTTGACTGAGGGAAACGATACCGGAAGTGGAGAGTTGCTGACCGCTGGCTCCGAGCAACATTCCGGCGATGACGTGGGGCATCGTCCGGGCTCGAGCGACCGGACACTGAGCCGACGTATTCAGTAGACTCAAGGGAACATGACCGTTGCTGTAAGACAAGGACATCCAATGAAGATATCCGACCAACTTCTCTGTCTGTTTTCCGGACAAGTAGAGGAGCGAGACGACTCATATGTTATCGAGGTCCCGAAACGAGAACTTCGACTCGGCGATGTCGATGAGGGACAGTCGTACCGAGTCGCCGTATTGTCTTCCTCGACGGACTCGAACGAGGGGCCCCAACAGGAACCCGAAGCGGAGACGGAACGTGACGCAGTGGCGCCGACGGACCAGCGATCGTCCCAAACACACGGCTCGCTGGAACCGCCCGTCGAAGCGGGCGAAACCCGGACGGTGGAGATCGAGGACGTCGGCGATCAGGGAGACGGCATCACGCGCGTCGAGCGCGGATTCGTCGTCATCGTTTCCGGGACGGACAAAGGGGAACGGGTGCGGATAGAAATCACGCAGGTACAGGAAAACGTCGCGTTCGCCGACGTGGTGGAACGACTGGATTACTACGAGTAGCGCTCGAGTGCGTCGGCCGCCGATCCGTCAATCGGGTGCCGAGGAACGCGTTCGGAGGTGCGGGATCCGATCCGTTCGACCGGGTCCGTTCCGCCCCCGTCATGCCCCCGTCACGCCCACCGGTGCCTGCCAAACGGCTATACGCGGGGGTCGAATAGCCTGGCATACATGACTGCTGTACTCTTCGATATGGACGGGGTGCTCGTCAACAGCGAAGACTACTGGGTCAACTTTCAGCGCGAGGATCTCTTCCCCGCGGCCGTCCCCGATGAGGACGTGGACCTCGTCGAGACCAGCGGGATGAACTTCCGGGAGATCTACGACTACCTCGAGGCGGAGTACGGAACCGCCATCTCCCGCGAAGAGTTCGTCCGGCGGTTCAACGAGGCCGCAGAGGAAATCTACACCGAGCGCGCCAAAGCGCTCGACGGACTGCACGACCTCCTCGCCGAACTGGACGACTGCGGCGTCCCCACGGCGCTCGTTTCGTCGTCGCCACACGACTGGATCGGCATGGTCCTCGAGGAGTTCGATCTCGAGGGCTCGTTCGACCGCGTGATCAGCGCCGACGATATCGACGCCGCGAGCAAGCCGGCTCCCGACGTCTTCGAGCATGCGGCGAACGAAATCGGCGTTCCGGCCGAGGCGTGCATCGTCGTCGAAGACTCGGCGAACGGGATCGAGGCAGCCGCTCGAGCCGGAACCGTCGTGATCGCGTATCGGATCGCCGCCCACGGCGATATCGATCGGTCGCCGGCCGACGAAATCGTCGATTCGCCCGCCGAACTGCGAGCGCGTGTCCTCGGACTGGCGGATTGTGAGTAACAGTATCGAACTGGCCGAGCGGGAGTAGCGGTGTCGAACACTCCTCCCTATCGGCTGCCGACCGCATCCAGCTATCGAACGTCGACCGTCCGACTCGCTTCGATCGGAATCAGCGGCGTCTCGGGGAAGGCGACGCTGACGGTAAACTCGAGTTCCTCGGCGTCGGCACCGAAGACGCCGACCGGGACGGTCTCTTCGTCGCGCAGGTAGGGGTTCGTACTCGTCATCTCTACCCCGTCATCGGGAACGTCAGTTCCCGATTGGCTCGAGGGAGCTTTGCTCCCTCGGTCGTTGACGGTCACCCGGACGCCGGCGCGGGCGGGTTCGCCGATGTTTCGCACTGTGACCTCGCAGACCTCGTTCTCGCCCGTCGCGACGCTGTCGGGAAACTGTCCCCACTCGATTTCGACCGCGGGGAGCGACTGAGCGCCCTCGGCGACGCGCTCGGCGACGCCCTCCGAGAGGCCGGCGTCGACGAGCCCTTCGACGCCCGCGTCGATGATGTCGCCGGGCGTCGATAGCCCCTCTTTCGCGAGTTTGCTCGCGCGACCTGGGCCAACGCCGTCGATGGCGGTCAGCCCGACCGCATCCTCCGCAACGCCGTTCTCGATGCGGGCCTCCACCTGCCGCGCGAGGTTCGCGGCGTGGGGGCCGACGAAGCGATCGAGGAACGCCCCGAGCGCCGAGAGGAGCCGCGTGGCGTTTTGTCGAATCACCCACGCGTCGCTGCGCAGTTCCGACGGGGTCGACCCGCTGGCTGCCCCGCGGAGGATCGCGAGCACCTTCCGCTCGCCCGCGTCGAGGTCCTCCGTATCCTCCCCCACGAGCACCGCGTTGACCGCGTCGCGTTCGTCCTGTCGGGCCGACACCGAGTCGAACTCCTCGGCGGTCGCGACCGCCGCGAGGATGTCGCTCGCCTCGAGTTCGTCGTTCCCCTCGCTCCCGACGCGATCGCACAGCGCTGCGAAGCGGGCCGCCGTATCGAGTCTGAGGTAGTACTTCGAGGTCAACACGCCCCGCGCCGTCGCCTCGATCGAGAGGTCCTCGCCGGTCTCGACGAAGCCCCGCTCGACCAGCCCCTCGAGGCAGTCACGCACCCGTTGGCGGAGATTGGGGAAGTCGTAGTCGTCGGGTTTGGACTGGCCGCGAACGTAGTAAAACGTCGTCTCGAGCCAGTCCATCACGTCCTCGAGATCGGTGATGGTCCCCATCGCGATTTCGGCGTTGAGGTGGGTCTCTAAGCTCTCGGCCAGTCGGGACTCGATCTCCTTCCCGTCGCGGAGCAGCCGTCGGTACTTGTCGGCCTCGGCCGTATCGCAGACCACCCAGCCGTAGCCGATGTCGTCGTACCCCGGCCGCCCGGCGCGACCGAGCATCTGGAGCACGTCCAGCGGACTCATGTCGACTTCGCCCTCGAGGGGGTCGTGGAGTTTCGTGTCCCGAATCACGACGCAGCGAGCGGGCAGGTTGACGCCCCAGGCCAGCGTCGAGGTGGAAAAGAGGAGTTCGATGTGGCCCTGCTTGAACCACTCCTCGACGAGGTCCCGGTCGTTCTTCGAGAGGCCGGCATGGTGGAAGGCGACCCCGTCGAGCGCCGATTTGCGGAGCGTGTCGTTCTCGAGGTCCTTCGATTCGGTATGGAAATCGTAGTCGCCGCGAGCCCCCATCGGAATATCTCGCTCGGCGATCTCGTCTCTGGCCTTCTTCGCAGCCTGAACGGTGTCCTGTCGGGAGGAGACGAAGACGAGCGACTGGCCGTCCTCCCGGAGGTGGGGTTCCGCGAGGTCGAGCGCCCGGTAGAGTCGGCGGTACTTGTCCGCGAAGGAGTTGTCGCCGTGGGTGTAGGTCTTGACGCCCGCGTTGAGGTCGACGGGTCGGTACTCCTCGCCGAACTCGAAGGTCGTCTCCTCGGGCGCATCGAGCCACGCCGCAACGTCGTCGACGTTCGGCATCGTCGCCGATAGCGCGATGATTCGGGGTTCGCAGAGCCGCCGGAGCCGGGAAATCGTCACCTCGAGCACCGATCCCCGCCGATCCGCGTCCAGCAGGTGTACCTCGTCGATGACGCAGACGTCGATGTCGGTGACGAAGTCATATCGTCGAGAATCGTGTTTGCGGGTCGCCGAGTCGAGTTTCTCGGGGGTCATCACGAGGATGTCCGCTCGACGCGCGCGCCGGGGGTTCAGGTCGCGCTCGCCGGTGACGACGTACACCGAGTACTCGAGGTCCTCGAAGCGGTCCCAGTCGTCTTCTTTCTCGTTGGTCAGCGCTCGCATCGGAGCGATAAACAGCGCCGTGCCGCCGTCGGCGAGCGCCTTGCAGATCGCCAGTTCCGCAAGCGCCGTCTTCCCCGAGGCCGTGGGCGCGCTCGCGACCACGTTCTCCTCGGACTCGAGCAGTGCGGGCAGTGCCTCGCGTTGCATCCGGTTGAACTCCTCGAAGGCAAAGGCGTCGGCGAATTCGGGGAGAACCTCGGCGACCTCCATCACACGGTAAGGGGGAGTGCCGGGTCAAAGGCGTTTCCTTCGAGTCGCAAGCCGGTCGTCATCGAAATCCATCTCTCGTGGCACTTCGTGTCTCCTTCACAGCGCAGTTCCTATCGCGTATTGACGGCGGCGGTGATCGCAGCCCCCGCAGTGGCGAATATCAGCGGGTACAGTATGCCGCCGAGCACGATCGCGGGCAGGAGTGCCGGCCCGATCGTGCTGGTGGCCTCGATTCCGAATGCGGACCATTCGGTGGTGGTTTCGGCGACGATCGCACCGAGGCCCATAATCACGACGTACCCGATGGTTACCGGCGCACCGGCGATGACGGCCTCGTCGAGAGCGGTAACGTCCCACCGCATGGCCAGGAACGCACCGACTGCGAACAACGCGAGCGGCGGAAGCACGTACAACAGGTCGGCGCTCGAACTACTCGACTCGGCGATGAGGTTGAGGATATCGGTCCCGCTGAACGAGCCGGCCTGGCTGCTGGCCTCGATATCGACCATGTGGGCCTCGTAGAAGTACCAGGCGACCCCCTTCCAGGTGGCGATGTCCTCGTCAGCCTCGCGTACCTCGCTCCCGATCAGCAGGTACGTGACGAGATAGCCGAACGCGGCGGCGAAGACGCCGAGTCCCGCACTCGCTGCAACGCTCGAGCCCCGCGATACCGGTCCCTCTTCGGACGTTGTCAGCTGTGAAGACATTGTGCCTTCTAGGACATCGTTGATCTAATGAGCTTTGGTTTTCCGACTGTTCTAAGCATGTCACCGGCCGCTCGAGCGTCTCCCTGTCAGCGAAGGGCGGTCGACGACGCTCCTCCCGGATTCACCAAGCGTCGCTCAGATGGCCGTTCCATCCGTCGCGACGTCCTCGAGTTGGTCGCTGAGTCGGCTACTCGCCCGTTCGGGCTTGGGGACGCGTTCGAAGGTCAGCTCCGGATCGCCGGAGCCGGCGGTGTAGACGGTCAGGTCGCCATAGCCCAGCAGGCGGCCGATCCCCGACTGGCGCAGACTGGTGTTCTGGACGCGCTCGAGGCGAAACTGGGTGACATCCCTCGAGATGATCCCGCGTTTCTTGTAGAGCTCCGAGGAGGTGATGACGTAGCGGGTGTTCGTCCAGACGAGATAGCGGATGGACGCGACGACCGCGCCGACGGCGATCAGGAGGACGCCGACTATCGTCAGGATGCCGATGCCGTCGGTCCCGCTCCAGCCGGCGACGAGAAAGCCAATGAGCGCGAGCGCGACCCCGATCGGCAGTCCGGTCCCCATCGAGATCGGGTGGGGGCGGCTCTCCCAGACGATATTCTCGTCGTCGCTGATGTGAAACCAGTCTGGTGTCGAGCCGAAGGCCATCGGCCGCGCCTATTCCGTAGCCGTCCGTAAAGCTATCGGGAGAACGGACCGGTTAACGGCGCTGTAGCTGAGTGTCTGCCGTTTTGACGGCACGTATTGCCCCCGCTATCGCGACGCCGGCCGGGGGACCACCACTGCTTTTTACTGCGCGGGCCGATGATCCCGTATGAGCCGCGTGCGAAAGCCTGACTGGCTGAAGAGCCGCCCGCCGTCGGGCCGGGAGTTCGCCGGCATCCGGGAGACGCTGCGCGAGTACGACCTGCACACCGTCTGCGAGGAGGCCAACTGCCCGAACCTGGGCGAGTGCTGGTCGGGCCGAGCCGGTCCCGACGGCACCGCGGGGCCCGGCGACGGCAACGGCGATGCCAGCGGCGGGACGGCGACCTTCATGCTGATGGGCGATCGCTGCTCTCGAGCCTGCAACTTCTGTGACGTGAAGACGGGCGGGATGGAGTCACTCGATCCCGACGAGCCCGCAAACGTCGCCGGTGCGGTCGCCGAGATCGGCCTGGATTACGTCGTCCTGACGAGCGTCGATCGCGACGACCTCCCGGATCAGGGCGCGGGCCACTTCGCCCAGACGATCCGCGAAATCAAGGACCGTCACCCGGGCATCCTCGTCGAAGTTCTCATTCCGGACTTCCAGGGCGACGAACGCCTCGTCCGGAAGATCATCGACGCCGAACCGGACGTGATCGCACACAACGTCGAGACCGTTGAGCGCCTGCAGTTCCCCGTTCGCGATCGGCGCGCGGGCTACGAGCAGTCCTTATCAGTGCTCGAGCAGGTCGAACGCGAGTCCGACATCTACACGAAGACCTCGATCATGCTCGGCCACGGCGAGTACGACCACGAGGTCTACCAGACGCTGGCCGACCTGCGCGAGCGCGGCGTCGACATCGTCACGCTGGGACAGTACCTGCGCCCGTCGAGAGACCACCTCGAGGTCCAGCGGTACGACCATCCCCACAAGTACGAGACGTGGCGACGCGTCGCCGAGGACGAGTTAGGGTTCCTGTACTGTGCGAGCGGCCCGATGGTTCGGTCGTCGTACAAGGCGGGAGAACTGTTCGTCGACGCCGTATTGCGCGAGGGGAGGAGCGTCGCAGAGGCGCGAGCCGATGCGCGCCGCTCGACTCCGGAGCGCTCCGAGTCCTGAGCGGTGACGCCGAGACAGTTTCTCAGCCGCAACGTTCGATAAATCAGCCCCCCGGTCGAACGTCGTTTTCACCCAGTTTCATACGATCTCGAGGCCCTGATTCGATGATCGACACAAAATCACCACTTTCGATCACTCCTGTCCAGAATCGTCCGCTGTCGTTCGATACTTTCGGAGCGGACTGGCAAGAATCTCTCCGTTAGTAAACTATTTGGGAAACTCCTTTACCCTGAGCGATAGTTTATGCGGGTATGTACAGGTGGGTCTTCCCGTGAGTACGTTACAGCGCGATCCCGACGAACGAGTACAGGTACTCGACGAAGCGGGCCGCGTTCGCGAGGGCGTCGACGTGCCCGACCTCACCGAGGACGAACTCGTCGAGATGTACGAGCAAATGCGCCTTGTGCGTCGCTTCGACGAGCGGGCTGTCAGCCTCCAGCGGCAGGGTCGGATGGGGACCTATCCGCCGCTGTCCGGTCAGGAGGCCGCACAGGTCGGCAGCGCCCACGCGCTGGCCGACGACGACTGGGTCTTCCCCAGCTACCGCGAACACGGCGTCGGGCTGGTTCGGGGCCTCTCCCTCGAGCGAACGCTGCTCTACTGGATGGGCCACGAACAGGGCAACTACATGCCCGAAGATGTCAACATCTTCTCGGTCGCCGTCCCCATCGCGACCCAGATCCCCCACGCGACCGGCGCGGCGTGGGCGTCGAAACTGCAGGGCGAGGAGAAGGCCTTCGTCTGCTACTTCGGTGACGGGGCCACGTCAGAGGGCGACTTCCACGAGGGGCTGAACTTCGCCGGCGTCTTCGACACGCCGAACGTGTTCTTCTGTAATAACAACCAGTGGGCTATCTCGGTGCCGCGCGAGCGCCAGACGGCGAGTGCCACCCTGGCCCAGAAGGCCACCGCCTACGGCTTCGAGGGCGTCCAGGTCGACGGCATGGACCCGCTGGCGGTGTACAAGGTCACCCGTGAGGCCATCGAGAAGGCGAAAAACCCCGGTGAGGGCGAACTCCGCCCCACCCTGATCGAGGCGGTCCAGTACCGGTTCGGGGCCCATACGACCGCCGACGACCCCTCCGTCTACCGCACCGACGAGGAGGTCGAACGCTGGCGGCAGAAAGACCCGATTCCGAGACTCGAGACGTATCTGCGATCGAACGGCATGCTTGACGACGAACGGGCTGACGCGATCGAGGGTCGGGTCGAGGAGGCGGTGGCCGACGCGATCGAGTCCGCCGAGTCGTTCGAGCGACCCGACCCGGAGGAGATCTTTGCCCACGTTTACGAGGGGATGCCCCGACGGTTACAGCAACAGCTCGAGTACTTCGAATCGATTCGCGACGATCACGGCGACGACGCGCTGCTGGAGTGATATCATGTCCGTAGAATCCGATGCAGAGAACCTCACGCTGGTACAGGCGGTACAGGACGGCTTACACACCGAAATGGAGCGCGACGACGACGTCCTCGTCATGGGCGAGGACGTCGGCAAGAACGGCGGCGTCTTCCGCGCGACCGAGGGGCTTTACGACGAGTTCGGCGAGAATCGCGTGATCGACACGCCGCTCGCGGAGTCGGGGATCGTCGGCACGGCGATCGGAATGGCCGCCTACGGGATGCGGCCGGTCCCCGAGATCCAGTTCATGGGCTTCATCTACCCTGCGTTCGACCAGATCGTCTCGCACGCGGCGCGCTTGCGGACGCGCTCGCGCGGGCGATACACGTGCCCCATGGTCATCCGAGCCCCCTACGGCGGCGGCATCCGCGCGCCGGAACATCACTCCGAGTCGACGGAGGCGATGTTCGTCCACCAGCCTGGACTGAAGGTCGTCATCCCTTCTACCCCCTACGACACCAAGGGGCTGCTGACCAGCGCCATCCGGAGTCCGGATCCGGTGCTCTTCCTCGAGCCGAAGCTCATCTACCGGGCCTTCCGCGAGGAGGTGCCCGCGGAATCGTACGAGGTCCCGATCGGCGAGGCGGCCGTCCGCCGCGAGGGGAGCGACATTTCAGTCTACACCTGGGGTGCGATGACCCGTCCGACGCTCGAGGCCGCGGAGAACCTCGCGAGCGAGGGGATCGACGCCGAGGTGATCGACCTCCGGACGGTGTCCCCGCTGGACGAGGAGACCATCGTCGAATCGTTCGAGAAGACCGGCCGCGCTGCCGTCGTCCACGAGGCCCCCAAGACCGGCGGTCTCGGTGCCGAGATCACCGCGACCCTGCAGGAGGAATCGCTCCTGTATCAGGAGGCGCCGGTGGAGCGCATCACGGGCTTCGACACGCCGTTCCCGCTGTACGCGCTCGAGGACTACTACCTGCCCGAGTCGGCGCGCATCGAGGACGGCATCCGAAATGCGGTGGAGTTCTAACATGGTCAGGGAGTTCGAGTTACCCGATGTCGGCGAGGGTGTCGCGGAGGGTGAACTGGTCTCGTGGCTGGTCGAGGCGGGCGATGCGGTGTCCGAAGATCAGCCGGTCGCGGAGGTCGAGACGGACAAGGCCCTCGTGGAGGTCCCCGCGCCGGTCGACGGCACCGTCCGCGAGTTGCACGTCGAAGAGGGCGAGGTCGTCCCGGTCGGGACGGTCATCATCTCGTTCGACGTCGAGGGAGAAACTGAAGGGGCAGCCGAGACGGAGACCGAATCGGAGCGAGAGCAGACAAGCGAACCCGCCGGCGTCGACGAACCAAGCGAGCCACGGGACGCAACCGCTGACGCCGCCGGCGAACCCGGCGCGACCGGGGCGGACACCGAAGCGGTTGCACCGCCCGACGATCGCGTCTTCGCACCGCCGCGCGTTCGTCGTATGGCCCGCGAACAGGAGATCAACCTCTCGAGCATCCAAGGAAGCGGCCCCGGCGGCCGGATCACCGCAGCCGACGTGCAGGCCGCGACTGGAGGCGAGCCCGGTGACGGCGCGGCACAGGTCCAGTCACAGGCGGCCGAAGCAGCACCCGGCGGAGCGGAATCCGAACCGAGCGACTCGAGCGGAGCGAGCACAGATACCGATACCACCGAGGAAACGTCGATCGAGAGCGCGAGTGGGGCCTCGAGTCCCCAGCGGACCGAGACACCGACGCAGGTCGAATCGGCGAACCGGGACAAGACGTTGGCAGCACCGGCGACTCGACGAATGGCTGAGGAGGAGGGGGTCGACCTCGACGCCGTCCCGGCGACCGAAGAGCGGGACGGCGAGGCGTTCGTCACGCCGGACGCGGTTCGGGAGTACGCCGAGGCACAGCGTCAGGCCCAAGAAGCAGATAGGGAAGCGGTCGAAGCAGGCGAATCGGTCGGGACGAAGGATACCGATTTCGCGGAGGGCGAGCGCGAACGCCGCGAACCGTTCCGGGGCGTCCGCAAGCGCATCGCCGAGGCGATGGTCGAGTCGAAGTACAGCGCCCCCCACGTCACTCACCACGACGAGGTCGACGTCACCGAACTCGTGGGGGTCCGCGAGGACCTCGAACCGCGCGCCGAGGAACGCGGAATCCGGCTGACCTACATGCCGTTCATCATGAAAGCCGTCGTCGCGGCGCTGAAAGAATACCCCGAGATGAACGCGGTCATCAACGAGGAGAACGACGAGGTCGTCTACCGTGATTACTACAACATCGGGGTCGCGACCGCGACCGACGTCGGACTGATGGTGCCGGTCGTCGAGGACGCCGATCGGAAGGGCCTGCTGCAGCTCTCCTCGGAGATGAACGAGGTCGTCCAGAAGGCCCGCGACCGGACGATCAGCCCCGGCGAACTGCAGGGGTCGACGTTTACGATCACCAACGTCGGCGGTATCGGCGGCGAGTACGCCACGCCGATCATCAACTACCCCGAGGCCGGGATCCTCGCGATCGGCGAGATCAAGCGCAAACCGCGCGTGGTGACCGACGAGGACGGAACCGAGTCGATCGAACCTCGATCGGTGCTGACACTGTCGCTGTCGTTCGACCACCGGTTGATCGACGGAGCCGTCGGTGCCCGGTTCACGAACACCGTCATGGAGTACCTCGAGAACCCCGGCCTACTATTGCTCGAGTGATCGAAGGCGAAGCTACCGAATATGGACGCGCACATTTCACGCACGACGCACACGACGGAGGAGGATAGTTGATGGTTGTCGGAGACGTCACCACCGGAACGGACGTACTGATCATCGGCGCGGGGCCGGCCGGCTACGTGGCCGCGATTCGTGCCGGCCAACTCGATCTGGACGTCACGCTTGTCGAGAAGGACGCTTACGGAGGAACCTGCCTGAACTACGGCTGCATCCCCTCGAAAGCGCTGATTACCGCGACCGACGTCGCTCACGAGGCCGCCACCGCCGAGGAGATGGGGATCCACGCCGACCCCGCAATCGACCTCGCCGGGATGATGGACTGGAAGGACGGCGTCGTCGATCAGCTCACGAGCGGCGTCGAGAAACTCTGCAAGGCGAATCAGGTCAACCTGCTCGAGGGAACCGCCCGATTCGCGGACGAGAACACCGTCCGCGTCTCCCACAGCGGGGAGGGTCAGGGCTCGGAGACCCTCGAGTTCGAGAACGCCATCGTGGCGACCGGTTCGCGCCCCATCTCGATTCCCGACTTCTCGTTCGACGACGGGCCCGTCCTGAACTCGCGACAGGCGCTCGCGCTCGATTCCGTCCCCGACTCGATGGTCGTCGTCGGCGGGGGCTACATCGGGATGGAACTGGCGAGCGTCTTCGCCAAACTCGGCACCGACGTGACCGTCGTCGAGATGCTCGACTCGATCCTACCGGGCTACGACGACGACCTCACACGACCAGTCAAACAGCGAGCCGAAGCCCTCGGGATCGACTTTCACTTCGGGTACACCGCCTCCGAGTGGTACGAACCGGGCGACGGTATCCGCGTCGTCGCCGAGCCGGTCGACGGCGCTGCAGCGAATGGGGGAAGCACCGAGGCGATCGAAGCGGAACGCCTCGAGCTCGATGTCGAGAACGTCCTCGTAGCCGTCGGCCGGTCTCCCGTCTCCGAGACGCTCGATCTCGAGGAAGCTGGGATCGAAACCGACGACCGCGGCTTCATCGAGACCGACTCGCGCGCACGCACGAACGTCGACCACATCTTCGCCGTCGGCGACGTCGCCGGCGAACCGATGCTCGCACACAAAGGCAGCGCGGAAGGGAAAGTCGCCGCCGAGGTGATCGCCGGCGAGCCCGCGGCCCTCGACCACCAGGCGATCCCCGCGGTCGTCTTCACCGACCCCGAAATTGCTACCGTCGGAATGACCGAATCCGAAGCCGAAGAAGCTGGCTTCGAAACGGCGATCGGCCAGTTCCCGTTCCGAGCCAGCGGCCGCGCACTGACGACCGGCGATTCGGACGGCTTCGTAAAAATCGTCGCCGCCGACGAAGACGGCTACGTCCTCGGCGCCTCGATCGTCGGCCCCGAAGCCTCTGAACTGATCGCCGAACTCGGCCTCGCGATCGAACTCGGCGCGACGCTCGAGGACGTCGCCGCGACGGTCCACGCCCATCCGACGCTCTCGGAGTCGGTGATGGAAGCCGCCGAAAACGCGCTCGGACACGCGATTCATACCCTGAATCGATGATATGATGGCCCCCAGACCGCCACGGGTCGACACCCCTCTTCCGCTATGGCGCGCGCTGGACTGCGGTTCGCCAGCGGCGAACCGCAGGGCAACCTCGTGCGAGGTCTTCGTGAATAGTGCGGGACTCTGGTCCCGCATACCATGCGAACGGGCGCGAAGCGCCCGTGAGGAGACGGAGTGAACGAAGGCTTGGAAGACGCTTCGCGTCTTCATATGGATGAGTGAGGGAAGAATGACTGAACGTTAGCGCGGGACCGGAGGTCCCGCGAACCATCCGAACGGGTGCGAAGCACCCGTGAGGAGCAATCGGCTGGGGAGGGCGTGGTAATTCCCTGTTGCCACGATAGCAGAACGCGATCCTGGTTTGCAGTGTCGACGAGACGCTCAGTCAGAGCCGATCAATATCGCCGTCGCCCCATCGCCGTCACTGCACGTACAGCGAGTACGCAATCACGAGAAACCCGGCCAGGACGAGCAGACTCTCGAGCAGGATTCCCGTCGCGAGATCGACCTCGAGGAGTTCGTACAACATCCCGGCGAGTACCAGGCCGAGCGTGACGAGCCCAAACCCGGCTGCGAGATACCCCAGCGCGCGCTGTCGGGTCCGCCGATACGCCTTGAACGCGAAGTACGTGATGACACCCCCGACCACGAGAACGAGCGTCTTGACGACCGCTAGCGCGAGCATCGTCTCGGTCGGCCCCGTCGGAATCGGATTCATGTTTCCTTTCGCACCTCCGACCACAGCTCCGCGAGCCGCTCGTCTGCCGTCCGGGCCGGTCGCTCGATATCGATCGACAGCGACCGATCCTCGTCCAGCCCGAGCGTAATCTCGTCGAACGCAACCGAGTACTTGCTCGCGTGGTGACCGTCCTGTCGAATCTCGGTCGACTCCTCGAGCAGCGTCGACTCGGTCAACAACTCGAGTTTCCGGTACAGTGTCGACTGCGGGATCTCACACCGTTTCGATAGCTCCGATGCAGTCATCGGCTCCTCGAGTTTCCGGATAATCTCACGGCAGTCGGGATCGTCCAGCGCAGAGCAGATCTCCTCAGCGGACGGCGTTGACTCCGAAGCGAACGGGTCCCGGACCATTCATCTTCCCCTTGCAACGCACATGGTTTATCGGCATCGATGCGTGTCTCTATCCCCCGCTCGGTAACTCTCGACACGAAGCCTTCTTGCGCGTGCGCGCTCGAGTGCGACCCACGCGGGTATCATTCGGCCAGACCGCACCTGCAAGGGTGGGATGACCGGCCGACCTCCGCCCGCGTGACATTCTCGCGATCGATGCGGCTCGCTTGAGTAGCTATCGCACTTATCAGTGTTACTGACACTATGTTTTCGTGGAAAACCGTGCCATGGTATCGGATTCCGATACAGGTCTGGTCCGACGGCCTTATATGTGTACCCGGCATTTGATTGTAATGCGAACGACGTGGCGTACACCGCCACGTTCCCTCCGGCCGCAACCCGGCACGGAGGCAGACGTTACATCCGTCCTCGGACACCTCGTCGGCTCGATCCGACGGGAGACTGCGCACTCGAGGGCTTCACTCGAGTGATGGTCGTGATCGGAACTGCCGGTCGCGACGATCCGGAGCCCTTATACGTGCCTGGGCGTTCAGTTGTGATCGTACACACCCCTGCCGGATGCGGTTTCCGGCGTGGGGGCGATCCGACGCCCTTATACGTTCGAGGGCATTCGGATGTGAACACGAAGATGTGGCGACGGGGCGTTTGGATACGCCGTATCGTCACGGACGATTCGGAGTCCGAAGGGGTTATGTACCCCTGACGGCGTACGAATATGTCCGAAGGAAATGAGGATCCTACCCCTGCGGTCCGCCGTACAGATGGGATCTGATGTGAGCCTTGGTAGTTCGGTGACGCCCGATCGGTCACTCGATCAGTGTCATCGAACGTGGACCATTTATGTGTGAGTGTGTTTGCAACATTCACCGCCAACAGACCCTCCCCATACGGGGAGTACATTATAGCATTCCGGTTGATCCTGCCGGAGGTCATTGCTATTGGAGTCCGATTTAGCCATGCTAGTTGCACGAGTTCAGACTCGTAGCAGATAGCTCAGTAACACGTGGCCAAACTGCCCTATAGACGGCGATAACCTCGGGAAACTGAGGCTAATAGCCGATACCGTTCAACGCCTGGAGTGGCGTGAACGCGAAACGTTCAGGCGCTATAGGATGTGGCTGCGGCCGATTAGGTAGACGGTGGGGTAACGGCCCACCGTGCCTATAATCGGTACGGGTTGTGAGAGCAAGAGCCCGGAGACGGTATCTGAGACAAGATACCGGGCCCTACGGGGCGCAGCAGGCGCGAAACCTTTACACTGCACGCGAGTGCGATAAGGGGACTCCGAGTGCGAGGGCATATAGTCCTCGCTTTTTTCGACCGTAAGGTGGTCGAGGAATAAGTGCTGGGCAAGACCGGTGCCAGCCGCCGCGGTAATACCGGCAGCACGAGTGATGACCGCTATTATTGGGCCTAAAGCGTCCGTAGCTGGCCAGGCAAGTCTATCGGGAAATCTGCGCGCTTAACGCGCAGGCGTCCGGTGGAAACTGCATGGCTTGGGACCGGAAGACCAGAGGGGTACGTCCGGGGTAGGAGTGAAATCCCGTAATCCTGGACGGACCACCGGTGGCGAAAGCGCCTCTGGAAGACGGATCCGACGGTGAGGGACGAAAGCTCGGGTCACGAACCGGATTAGATACCCGGGTAGTCCGAGCTGTAAACGATGTCTGCTAGGTGTGGCACAGGCTACGAGCCTGTGCTGTGCCGTAGGGAAGCCGAGAAGCAGACCGCCTGGGAAGTACGTCCGCAAGGATGAAACTTAAAGGAATTGGCGGGGGAGCACTACAACCGGAGGAGCCTGCGGTTTAATTGGACTCAACGCCGGACATCTCACCAGCATCGACAATGTGCAGTGAAGGTCAGATTGATGATCTTACTGGAGCCATTGAGAGGAGGTGCATGGCCGCCGTCAGCTCGTACCGTGAGGCGTCCTGTTAAGTCAGGCAACGAGCGAGACCCACACTCTTAATTGCCAGCAACACCCTTGTGGTGGTTGGGTACATTAGGAGGACTGCCAGTGCCAAACTGGAGGAAGGAATGGGCAACGGTAGGTCAGTATGCCCCGAATGTGCTGGGCGACACGCGGGCTACAATGGCCAAGACAGTGGGATGCAACCCCGAAAGGGGGCGCTAATCTCCGAAACTTGGTCGTAGTTCGGATTGAGGGCTGAAACTCGCCCTCATGAAGCTGGATTCGGTAGTAATCGCGCTTCAGAAGAGCGCGGTGAATACGTCCCTGCTCCTTGCACACACCGCCCGTCAAAGCACCCGAGTGGGGTCCGGATGAGGCCCTGATTCCAGGGTCGAATCTGGGCTCCGCAAGGGGGCTTAAGTCGTAACAAGGTAGCCGTAGGGGAATCTGCGGCTGGATCACCTCCACAGACCGGGATCAGGCCGTCGCGCCTGACCCACCTTAGCGGATTACGAATTGCGGTTCCACGTTCGATCGACCACCGTTTGGCCGATCGGGCACCTTAGAACTACCAAGGTTCACACCAACTCCCGTGCCCGTCTCGTTATTGAGACGGGCGTGGGCCCATAGCTCAGTGGTAGAGTGCCTCCTTTGCAAGGAGGATGCCCAGGGTTCGAATCCCTGTGGGTCCATGTCTCGGAGGACAACCGAATCGTGCCCCTTAAGTGGGGCAGACGATTTCGGTTTAATCCGAACAACAACCGATGCACCACCCCGTGTAAACGCGGGTGGGAAGGGTTAATGCATGCCGCGTCTACGGCGTGCAGATGAGACCGTGTGTACGTGTAGTCCAGGCGTCCACTGGACCCGTTCCCGGGTCACTCTTGAATTACAACTGCAGGTTGCAATTCAGATCCGATGAACGTGGCTACTGTGCCAGCTGGTGGATCGCTCGGCTTGAGAGCTGAAGAAGGACGTGCCAAGCTGCGATAAGCCTGAGGGAGCCGCACGGAGGCAAAGAACTCAGGATCTCCGAATGGGAATCCCCACCGCAATTGCTTCGCGCAATGGGGAACGTCGAGAATTGAAACATCTTAGTATCGACAGGAAAAGAAAGCAAACGCGATGTCGTTAGTAATGGCGAATAAACGCGACACAGTCCAAACCGAAGCCTTCACGGGCAATGTGGTGTTCGGACTGACGATCACTTCCCGACACTCGACGCGAAGTCTCTTGGAACAGAGCACGAGACAGGGTGACAGTCCCGTACCGTCGACGAGTAAGGAACGAGTCAGCTCCAGAGTATCGGGGGTTGGATATCCCTCGTGAATATCGCGGGCATCGACCGCGAAGACTAAACACTCCTCAAGACCGATAGCGAACAAGTAGTGTGAACGAACGCTGAAAAGCACCCCACGAAGGGAGGTGCAATAGGGCGTGAAATCAGTTGGCGATAGAGCGACGGGGCTTACAAGGTCCGCTGTTCAATGAATCAGGTGCGAACCTGTAGTAAGCGACAGCGGAAGCCGAAGTTCCGTCGTACGTTTTGAAAAACGAACCAGAGAGTGTGCCTGTTTGACGAGTCTAACTTGATTATCAAGGAAGGCGTAGGGAAACCGATATGACCGCAGTGCTTTGCACCAGGGTCACCGTGTTCAAGCGCGGGGAGTCAAACGGGCACGACCCGAAACCGGACGATCTAGGCGTGAGCAAGATGAAGCGTGCCGAAAGGCACGTGGAAGTCTGTTAGAGTTGGTGTCCTACAATACCCTCTCGTGACTTACGTCTAGGGGTGAAAGGCCCATCGAGTCCGGAAACAGCTGGTTCCAACCGAAACATGTCGAAGCATGACCTCTGCCGAGGTAGTTTGTGGGGTAGAGCGACGGATTGGGGGATCGCACTCCGAGAGGAGTGCGCCCCCCTGTCCAACTCCGAACCTACAAACGCCGTTTGACGCAGGGAGTCCGGTGCACGGGGTAAGCCTGTGTACCGTGAGGGAGACAACCCAGAGCTGGGTTAAGGTCCCCAAGTGTAGACTAAGTGCGATCGAAGGTGGTCTCAAGCCCTAGACAGCCGGGAGGTGAGCTTAGAAGCAGCTACCCTCTAAGAAAAGCGTAATAGCTTACCGGCCGAGGTTTGAGGCGCCCAAAATGATCGGGGCTCAAGTCTACCACCGAGACCTAGCAGTGCGGTTCATACCGCAATCTTGTAGGTTGGCGTTCTGTTCGGGTGGAAGCACGGTCGAGAGATCGTGTGGACCGTTCAGTAACGAAAATTCTGGTCATAGTAGCAGCGTTAGTCGGGTTAGACCCCCGACGGCCGAACGAGTAAGGGTTCCTCAGCAATGCTGATCAGCTGAGGGTTAGCCGGTCCTAAGTCAATCCGTAAGTCGAAATTGACAACAGGGAAATAGGTTAATATTCCTATGCCAGTGTGCACTCAAAGCCGACGCTTTGGGGCCGCCTCTGCTGGGCTTTCGCCCAGTCTAACTATCGAAATCCGTGGAAACCGTAATGGTACGAAGCGGACGAATGGTAGGATAGCGTAAGAGAGGCCAACCTAGAGCCCGTGAAAAGGCGAGCACACTGTCCGTACCGAGATCCGACACAGGTACTCATGGCGGCGAAAGCCAAGGTCTGTCGGGAGCAACCGACGTTAGGGAATTCGGCAAGTTAGTCCCGTACGTTCGCAATAAGGGATGCCTGCCTCGCGAAGAGGCAGGTCGCAGTGACTCGGGCGCTCCGACTGTCTAGTAACAACATAGGTGACCGCAAATCCGCAAGGACTCGTACGGTCACTGAATCCTGCCCAGTGCAGGTATCTGAACACCCCGTACAAGGGGACGAAGGACCTGTTAACGGCGGGGGTAACTATGACCCTCTTAAGGTAGCGTAGTACCTTGCCGCTTTAGTAGCGGCTTGCATGAATGGATCAACGAGAGCGCCACTGTCCCAACGTTGGGCCCGGTGAACTGTACGTTCCAGTGCGGAGTCTGGAGACCCCCAAGGGGAAGCGAAGACCCTATAGAGCTTTACTGCAGGCTGTCACTGAGACGTGGTCGCCATTGTGCAGCATAGGTAGGAGGCGTTACACAGGTAGCCGCGCTAGCGGCCCACCGAGCCAGCATTGAAATACTACCCGATGGTGACTGCGACTCTCACTCCTGGCGGAGGACACTGGTAGCCGGGCAGTTTGACTGGGGCGGTACGCGCCTGAAAAGATATCGGGCGCGCCCCAAGATTTCCTCACTCGGGTCGGAGACCCGAGGAAGAGCGCAAGAGCAAACGGAAGTCTGACAGTGTCGAACACAACGATCGACGCTGACGCGAAAGCGTGGTCTAGCGAACCAATTAGGCTGCTTGATGCGGCCAATTGCTGACAGAAAAGCTACCTTAGGGATAACAGAGTCGTCACCCGCAAGAGCACATATCGACCGGGTGGCTTGCTACCTCGATGTCGGTTCCCTCCATCCTGCCCGTGCAGAAGCGGGCAAGGGTGA
>Ga0306886_100349_pt1 | contig 20630 bp, 25 predicted proteins | sample AntDeeMetagen136_FD_190444 | JGI IMG/M metagenome (GOLD analysis project Ga0306886, IMG submission 190444) | Saline lake microbial communities from Deep lake, Antarctica - Metagenome #136 (v2) (version 2) | ecosystem: Environmental > Aquatic > Non-marine Saline and Alkaline > Saline | place... | reverse complement strand
CTGGTGAAAGACCCCTCGGCCGTTATTCCAGGCGCTGATATTTCGCCTGTAAACGCCTGCCCAACAATCTCTGCGTACTGACTATGCGGGTCAGCCAGCGCAACGTGGTCGCTTACAGCAGTGGTTGCGGCGCCCGCCGCATCAAAGCCCGTTGAGTGAATGCCATCGAGCGTGTCGGCGTCCAGCCCTTTGCCCGTCCCCGGCCCGGTTGCGCCGCCGAAAAACAGGCTGACAAGCTTGTTAATCGCCGCGACCATATACCCCGCGAGCGCGGTCGTGGTCGCGGCGTCGGTCACGTCATTGAGTTGGTTATCGGCTACAACCTGCGCCCAAGATGCACTGACCGCGGATGTTTGCTCGCCGAGCTTGTTTGCTAGCTCATTCCGTGCTACCCCGACCTGGTGGCCGATGGGGCGCTCTGCGTCGGTTGAATAGTCTGCGTCAGTCAGCGTATCCGACGGTGCCGCGTTTTTTGAAAACCGGTAAATCTTGTTGATAGCCATAATTTTATCCGAAGGTTAATGATTGTAGTTTAACGCCCGCGGGCCGTATCTGTATATACTCGTCCGAGAGCATCAGCTGCTCCAGTGAGGACAACGACCCCAACACGCGGGCGCTCATCGTCATATCCAGATTATCTGTGATTTCGATCGAGACGCCCGAATACGCGGCCCAGATGCGCTTGATACCCTCGACCGTGCCGCTGCCCTGATTAGCAACAGCTTTGGCCTTCAGTATCCGGCGGTACATATCGTCAGGCAGCGCCTGTATACTGTCCGGGTTGCCGTACCGCCCTCGCCAAACGCCCGCGGCCCAGCCCGTTTTGTTTGGATTGAGCGCGTCGCCCCACGTGAAAAACATGTCCGTTATCGGGGCCTTCACACGGCGGCTTAGCCCGAGCCACAGCCCGATGTCGTCCAGCTGTGCGCCGGTCGCAACGTCCAGATCAAACCCATCCCGGATGCGGGTGTAGGCGCCTTCTGCGTCTACAAATACACCGCCCACGCTCGCCACGAGCGCGCGGAAACGCGGCTTATCTGCATGTTCGCTGGCGATTAGCTCTGTTGGATCGTCAATCATTGCGGGGCATTAACGATCAGTTCAATGTTTGAAACGTCGGCCGTCGCGAGTTCCGTGAACGTCGTCGGCAGGCTGAGCAATCCGTAAGGTTCTCCAACAAAAGCCAAATCCACGCCCGTTACGTCGTATGTCAATGCGCGGTCGTCGCGTAGGATTGTCGTGGCCTGTAGCCGCGAATAGTACACGTCGGCGCCGATTGATAAGCCATTCACATAATCCGCAACGCTCTGCCTGATCGCATTGCCAATCTCAGCCAGATACCCCTCGCCCAACACCGTCAGCGTCACCCGCGCGCGCACTGGCCTGATCGTAGGCCGGTAGAAGCGCACGTCGGTAAACACACCGGTGCCGTTATCAGTGCTGACAACGGTCGTCCCGTCAAGCCCCGTCCCGGGCGGCTTTTTCGCGGCAATAATCTCGCCGATCTTGGACGCGGCGCCGCCCTCAATAACAATCGCGACGCTGTGCCCCGATATACCGTTGCTGTCCAGTGATCCCGACGTGTTCTCGTATACAGCGCTACGGCCCACGCCCGGTATCTGTATGACGGCGGCTATAATACTCTGGAGCGTACCTTGAGCGGGATACGTGACCGAGTTTGTTTGCCGCTGCCGTAGCTCTGCGTCTGTTTCCACAGCCACGCCCGGCGCGGCCCGGTTCGGGTTAGTAACGGCTTGCCACCCACGCGTAGGCGTTATGATATACGTGACGGTGCCGGGCAACGATTGTACAACGCCCGGAGTTTCTGCCGTAGCGGTAACGGTCGTTGAACCATCGGTGCCGATGGTAGCGGTAGCGGGTAAGAACCAGTTGTTTTTGTTGGAGTCCTGCACAACGCCGTTGTTGATAGTCGTGCCCACGGTGCCCGTAACGTCAACGTCGACAGTTGAGTACGTCGACAAACGCCGCGTTAGGCCGTTTAACTTGACGGCGCTCGACAATCCGGTTCCAACCGCCGTGTGAGGCGAGAATCCGTTGTATACGTTGATCGCTGTAGCGTTTGAGTCGTTGATCAGTTGCGCGATGATGCCCAGGAACTCGCCATCCTGGCTGTCGCTCCCTAGGTAGACATCCGGCCCAAATATCTGTTGGTACTCGTTTTGCAGGGCTACGAGTATTTCGGACAGCGGGGGCGCGCTGATACCTGCGTTGCTTATTGTGGCCGTTACCGTCATAGGGCTACCTGCGACTCGCCGTATTCCGTCTGGATCGTAGCGTTGATGCTCAGCGCGCGATCCGTTATGTCACTATTGTACGCTATAAGCGAAATAACGCCCGGTGTGCTTAAAATTGTCTGCCTTACCAGGGCATCGTAGGCTCGAGGCGGTAGGCTGCGCAATACCTCACTACGCCACGGCATACCGTCGTCGGGCGATAAGTTCCATTCGCCACGGTACAGTAGCAGACGCGTCTTCACGATCTGCGCTACCGCCTCCGGCTGATCCACGTAAAAATCTGCGCCCGTTCCCAGGGCGTAGTCGCCGTTCGCGGTTAGCTTCCGGTATTTCATCAGTTGGGTGCTCCGGTCGTGCCGCCGCTATCGCCGGGGTGATCATGGCTCGCGAGGCTAACGCCCGCGCCCGTAACGTCGCCGGTGGCCGTGACGTTACCGGTAATTGTAACGTCGCCGCCGCCTCCGGTGCCCCCGCTTATGCTCCCGCTGACCGTTAGCGGGCCAGTGATATTGACCGGCCCGGTGATGTTCCATGCACTAGCAGATCCGGTAACGGTGCCGCCAACCGTCATATCAACATTTCCCGTCACCTGCTCAGCTACGTTACCGCCAACCGTAGCAGCTACGTTACCGGGCGTTACTACGTTAATGTCGTGGCGTGTTGGATGTATCTCTATGTGGGCTGCACCGTCGTCCGACCGCAGCTGCGCGGTCTCGGTCGATATGCCGCTGATTGTATTGGGTTGCGACTGCGGCCCAATGATTGCGAATCCATCGTTGATATCGTGAAGGCGTAGCTCGGGCGCGAGCTGCACGCCGCCAGATTGCCACCAGCCGTCGATACAGCGCGACGAGAACACAACAAGGCACTCATCGCCCGGCTTTACCGGGAAAGTCAGCGTCACACCGCCCCCGCGCGGGAAACACACTGGAACGTCTGGCAGCAGCGGCAGGTCTTGTGACTCGGCTGAACCGTCTGCCTTGCGCACGATGCCTTTGACGGTCAGTTGCACTTCCGCAGTTACCGCACTCGGATCAAACGTCACGATATAGCCGGGCATAGCCGTCCACAGGCCAGATTGCATCCCGATGAAGCTTTCATACAGGCTGTCTTCAAGCTGCCCGTCACGCTGCCGATTATCCATATTTTATTCCTGCCGATCCTTTGGAACGGCGCTCCGGTAGGTACCGCTCTTCGGCACGTTGCCACCGGTGGCCGATACGCACAACAGTTCGCTGTACCACTCGTTGCCGCGCGTGTCGCCGGTGTGGTTGACTGAGTATATCTGGTAAACGCCGCTGGCGTCGTATGATGGTATATAGGGTGTGGCAGTGTACTCGACCGGCAGATTGGCGCCCTGGATCGTGCTGTTGTCCACCTCGATCAAACTGCCATATTCAAACCGCGCATCAATAAGCGCTTTGAGCGTTATCCCGTCGACGGTCTGCTGCGGCAACCCGATCAAGCCCGTGCCGGGCGTGAGCTTGATCGCGACGCCCGGCGGTAGCTCATCCTGCGGCCGAATCTCAGCCTGTCCGTTTTTGATCGACCAATCGGCGCCCGCGTTGGTCATAAGGTTATTCAAAACATAGCGCGTCCCGCCAAATAGGGCTTTGCCGCGAGGCATGGGCCGTGTCGGTAGGTCACCGATGTACCCCCGGGTTACCCCATATTCAATAAGCGAATCGACCGCCAGGAGGGCCTGGTCTTTTTGCGTCCAACCCGCTGCTATGGTCAGGCTAACGTAAGCTTGATTAAAAGCAATATCGCCATCCGAACAAACAAAGTCAATGAACGTATCGCGCGCGTCCGCGCGCAGGCCGTAGTTGTATTGGCGAATCAACCCATAGAACAAGCGCGCCGTCTCGTTGCCATACCCCACGCGCAGGTCAATTTTGTCAAACTCATCCTGCGCCCGATTAACGGTGTCCTTGCTTATATTGTAGACGCGGATCACCGCCCAGTTCGGCGTTTGTTTTGTTGCTTGATGAATCTCGAAGCTGACGCGAAGCTGCGACAGATCGAGTGCTTCATCTGCGTTGTGAAGGTATAGCTCGCACTTGCGTTTGAATTTAATCATCGGTGACAAAGTACAGGCGCGTCGCCTGCCCCAGATTGTCGCGCGTGGGCTCTGCGAAAACGGTACTATCGGACAGGATAACCAAAGCGCCGCCGATACCCAGATGCTGATATTGGCTCAAAATATCAACGCCCGTAACTAGCGGCAAGCCGAGTATTATCGGTTCTGCGGAATCTTGCTCGGTGGAGTAAACATCGAGCGTCCACCCGTTGCGGTACGCAAGCACAAACCGGTAGGTGCGCTTGGCCAGGTCAATATTAAAATACTGCGGTTTCGGCGTTAGCGGTATCTCGCTGATCACGGCCCGACCTCCTTATACGATACTACGCCGTTAGGCTCAAGCGCGAAAGAACGCCCCAGCTCCTCGCTATCAGCCTGGCCACCGATGTTTGTCGAATCAACCTCGCCCCGGTAGCCGCTCCCATTTTTAGCGATCTGTTTGCCCGTGTTCTGCGGTACGCCCCCGTTTTCCGGCAGCATATCGGCGTCGGTGTCCAAACCGCTGATATCCACGAATTCTGTTCGGACTATGAATAGCTGTTGGAACGTGAGCGTAGCGCTCAAGCTGTTCTCAGTGTCAGCATCCGTCGTGACTTCAATCGCCGTGAGCAAAACGTCCTTGTACTCACGCTTGCCTGTCATAACGTCAAACGGCTCCCGATTCGCCTGTAGAGTCAGCAGATCTGTGTACGTGTCGCCGCTGCTCCCGGCTTTGTCTAGCAATCCCGAAATAAGTCCGTTGGCCAGGTACCGCCACAGCACGGTCATTTCCAGCGTCGGCATCTCGTTGTACGCGTGATCAGAGATAGCCGCCCCGGCTTCAATCGGGTGCTGGGTTATCGTGAGATTGTCCTGGTGAACCTCCTTCACGATAACGTCGGGGACAAAGCCCGCGATGCTGCGACCCTTTGAAAATAGTACGCCGCCCAGCGCACTGGCAAACGGATTTTCGGCGCCGGCCGCGTTGGCTGTTACGGCGGCCGCGTTGGCTGTTACGGCGGCCGCGGTTGCTGCTCTTGAGATGCTCATTGCGTTATCGGCGCCCCATTCCGTATGGCCGATCCGTTCTTCTGGCGCAGCTTGCTTTCGATCTCGCGGCTAACTGCCCCCGGATCGGTGGCTCCTGTGATGTGGAACGTGTTGGTGTTGTAGATTCGGCTGGACAACGCCCCGCGCTCCCTAGCCTCGCGATCCCACGTTGCTTGCGTGCTACCAGGAACTTCGTACTGGCGCGACACGACACGGCCCGCCTTGTCAGCCGTGTCGGCGTTTTTCAGCGCCTTGTACGCGCCCTGGTGCGTGTTCTTCATTTCCCAGGCCAGCGCCTTGATTTGCTGATCCACCGAAGAGCTCTTGATCTTGAACCCCAGGGCGTCTTCGATTGCTTGGCGCCGGCGCGCGCCCCACTGCGCGATGCCGTGCCCCTGCGCAACGCCTTGTTCGTTGTCGTCGCCGGCCGCGGTAGGGTCGAGGCTGGATTCTTTTTGTAGGTTCCCGATAATCCCCGCGATCTGTTTATCGTCCAGGCTGGGCAACGCTTTGCGGAGCATCCCGGCCAAGCGCGTCGTCTTGTCAACGTTGGACGTACTATTCCAGACACGATTCTTGATGCTGATCAGTTTGTCCGCAACGCCCCCCTTCTTGCGCGCCTTCGGCTGACCGGCCAAGCGCGGTTGGCTGGCCTCCTTTCGGGCCAACTCTGCGCGGGCAATCTCTGCGCGTTCGTACTGATCAATCGTAGCGCGGGCCTGGGTTAGTTTGTTTGCCTGATCCGCTCGTTCAAGTAGGGCGCGGGCCTGGGTCACCTCCACCTCCACCTGCACATTAGCTTGTTCTGCCTGTTTGGCCTGTTTGGCCTGGGGCGCCTGTTCCGGCGCCGGGCCGCGGTCATACTTCGTGCGGTGCTGGCCGGCTGCTTCCTCGCGCCTTGTCCGGGCATCTCGCTTGAGCACCTCTTGAGCATGAGCCCTGTCCGACGGGCTCGGTGGCGGCCCGGTGCTGTCATCTTGTTCCGATTGTTTGACGATGTTTCGGGCTTGGGTTACTTCCTCCGGGCTTGGCCGTGCCGCGGCTGTCGCGCGCAGTTCAGATCGTTCGCCCTCGGCCTCCGACTCGCCCTCGCCTACGACATCCTCATTATTGCCTCCGTGGATGCCCAGCCCGAACGCCCCCAGAAAACCGGCGACTGTCTTGCCGATTCCGGCGGCAAAATTCGGGAATTCCTTCTCAAGCCAGTCATTAAACGCCGAACCGAGCGCCCAGCCGCCGGCGCCGGCGCCGACAGCCATCAAACTCTGCACGCCAATGAGCCCGGCGGTCAGCACCTTCAGCGTAGCTACTATTCCTAGCAGCGTCCAAGCCCAGCCTGACGTTGCTTTGTTTACGGCGTCGAACGCGTCTGTTGCATCGCCCCAAAACGCGCGGATGTTATCCGACCATTGCTTAATAGTATCGCCGACATTTTTGCCGTTTTCGGCGAGCCACGCGTTGATCTTCTTCAATACGCCAACCACCCCAGCTTCGCCGAACGATCGCGCCGCGGTGTAGGCGAAACCCCTAAAGCTAGCCCCCATCAAATCAAACTGCTTCGTGATCTTGCGCGACTGCTCCGTCAGTTTCTTGACCATGGTCTCATCAAACCGGTCTTTGTACTGCTGCTGCGATTTCTCGAACTGCTCGTTCAGGTTCCGGTGGCCGAGCATCAGCTTTTCTTGTATTTTGAGCTCTTCAGCCCACATCACCGCCCTGTACTGGGGCATTGTGTCGAACACGTCCAGCAGCTCGTGCATGATCTTCAATGTGCTCCGCATCTTACCGTCTGCGTCGCGCGTATCAACACCAAGGTTTTGGATCTGGTGCTCGCGGCCCTCGCGGCCGGGTGACTTGCGAATGGCCGCGGCTAACCCTTCGACCGATCCCCGCGCGGCCTCGGCCGATGAGCCCGTCTGATCCGCGGCGAAGCCAAACGCCTCCAGGTTCCGGCCGCTAGCGTCAAGCCGCTTGGTGGCAAAGTAGAGCCCGCTCAGGTCGTTGGTGATCTTGTAGAACCCAGCCGCCGACGCGGCTACAAGCCCGGCGAGTGCGGTCTTGAGACCAAGAACCTGCTTGGTCGCGCCGCCGACCGACTTGTCAAATTTGCGCTCTTGATTATCATCGACCTTGAAGCCCAGCTTCGTCACGAAGCTGCGCATGACGTTCTCTTCAGCCATCGTAGGCTCCAATCATATCGTTCATGAACGCAATATCTTCCAGCCCCACCGTCCCGTCGATTAGCGACTCATACCGGCACAAGTCCTTAATCACAGGGCGCATAAGCCATTCTTCCGGCCCTAGTTCGCGGTACTCGCTGGTGTCTTCGCCGACACGGACTCCTGCCCGGCGCTTTGCAGGAATCCGTCGATAAAACCGCCCAGCTGATCCACAATGACTTGGTAGGCCAGCTGCATGCCGTCCGCCATCGTCAGGTCGTCGTACATCAGCTGACCGTTCGCCCAGATCGGGTAATAGTAGTTGCCCTGCTCGCGCTTAACAACGCTCAACGTCGTGTTGACAATATACTCAACGGTTTCGTCGCCGAGGCTCGCGAGCAGGTCTGTGATAGGCCCAAGATGCGCTGCGGCATCTTCTAGGCTAACAGATTCACTCTCCAAGTCCTGAACGATCGGCAGCAGTGGCGCGATCAGCGGCGAAATACGCCGCGATACGTGCAACTGCTGAAATGCCGTCAGATTGTCGATCCGGTAAGTCGCGCCCTTGTGGTGGATTTCGGTGGTCATACGTTATACGCCCCGATTACTGGATCAATCTTCACAGCATGGAACTCCCACTCAACGGTGTCGCCGTCTTGCGCATAGGTGTAATCCGGGATGCGAACGAAGGCACATTCGCGGCAGGCCCAAAGGTCGCCGGCCTGGCTGTTGCTGACCGTTATAACGTTGAGGCCCCACATTGCTGAATCGACAGACTGGGCGGTGAACGCGGTATTGAGTAGCGCGTTGGTCGGCGACGTTTTGAGTAGGCGGATTGTGACCGTGCCGGACTTGTCCTGGCGCTTGGTCTGCATGCCCTCGCCGTCCGCGCCAATCGTCATCATATTGCGGTCGGTGGTGAACGACAGGGTGATGCCCTCTTCCGCGTTTGCCGAACCGGCACCAAGCGCGATGGACGCGCCGGGGGCGGCCAGCGTCGCGCTAACGTCTCCAAAACTATACGTTGCCATGTTGTGGTCTCCTAGCGGTTGACGTTTACGATAACGTCAACGGAATGAACCGCGCCGGCGAGCTTCGCCGCCACCTGGATCGCGGGTGATTTGCGCGCTGCTCGGTCGGATGCGCTCTGTGTACGGATCGGTGCGGCATAGGTGTAGTAGCCCTTGGGCAGCGTATCACCGGTGTGCAACGACCCGAACACAACTGTGGATTGCCAAACGCCCGCGGCCAGTAGGCCATTCACGACGGCTTGCGCGCAAGACCGCTCAACGTTCGTCTGGAGTTGGTTGACGCCCGGATCAGTCTGCGGGATTTTCGTCTGCGACGTGTAGAGCAAGTTGTACAGGTTTGTCTGAATATAATTCTGCAACCAATCAAGCCCGTGCCGCTCATCGAAGTAGTCGCCGTTGCACATGACGCCCTCCTGTAGGATGGCGGTAGCGTTGTTGTACTTGACAAACACGTTGCAATTCTTGTCCGCAAGCGTGCGCGCCTGGGTTGTGTTCAGCAACTCCGCCTGGGTTCCGGGCTCCTGCTTGAATTTGAGCGTGATGACGGTGTTCTGCGCCGTGTAATTAACGGTGAACGCGCGGCCCATTGCGCTTACGAAAGCGTAGGGATCGCTTGAACTGTACTGAATTGCTGTGCGAGCGTAGCCGCCTTCCATCAGGCGTGAGGCCAGGTCGTCGACAATAGTTGAGTCGACGGTCTGCGGGTCTTGGGTCGTCACGCCAAATATGCGCGACGTGCCCTGCGCTTCGATAACATCCGCTGTCGCAACAATAGCGTCGTCGGTAGCCTCCGCCGCCAGCGCCAGACCGTACCACGCGGTCGACCGGTTTGCTTGATCCTGCACGGCCTGGTCAAGTTCCTGAGCATCGACGCCCTGGAACGGTGCCGACGCATATTCAACGGTGAGGCCAAGCAAGGGTGCCAGGTCGGTACCGCCGCCCACAGTGGGTGTGGCATAGGCAATAGTGGATGTAACACCTGTCGTGCCGGACGTTACCTCAAACCGGGAAAAGCTCGAATTCCAAATAACCTCGGTGCCGGTCGAAAATGCCGAAAGCGCGGTTTGAATTGCCGACGCCACACCATTCAGCGACGTTTCGCCCGTCAAATCAATGGGTGCCGATTCACCGACGTTTGCTGTCACTAGTACGCTGTCGATCTCGATGCTCAGCTCGCCGTCGCTGATACCGGTGAAGTCGCCGGGCGCGGCATCGGCGAGAAAACCACCGTTGAGCTTCGCAGCGGCGGCCGTCGCGGCCCATCGCGCAATGTACAGAAAATTGGGCTTGGGCGACTGCGCAAAAAACGCAGCAGCGGCCTGGTACTCAGGATCGTTGACCCCAAAATCCGCGGCGACGCCTTCCATCTGGCTGTACTCGCGCGGGTCTTCGCCAACCGCAATTGTGGGCGTGTTGCCGAGCAGCAGCAGCGAACCGAAGTTGCGCGTGCCCGCCGCGATCGGCGACAGATTAACGTCGACGTTTACAATGTCGCTGACTGAAAGCCCTTCACTCATATCTTTCTCCAATACTCATTCCGTGATAACCACGTGCTGTTTAGGCATTCCAACGTCATTGTGTAAATCGACCGCGGTCGACGATACAGTTAGAACATCATACCTTAATTCAACACGTCTCCGATACTCTACTGTTACGTCATATCTGTTGTAATATTGCTCGTTCAAAAGAGCTGGCGCGGGCGTGATCTGCGAGCATGATCCGTAGTACAGGCCATAATACTCGGCCAGCTCAAGGTTCGCGCTCAGTTGCGCGGTCGTCGTGAACCGCGCAACGTTGTCCATGGCGTCTGGGCCGTAGAACGAGCACAGAAACTCAATCTGTTCATGGCGCGCCGAAAAGCCTTCGCCTTCCGCCGCCCAGGCGTCTTGGTTGATCGTCTGTACGCCGAACGCTACCCAATTGGTATCGTGCCGCGGGCGCTGCGGCGGTTCGCGCTGCCAGCGCGGCCGGATGAGCGACTCGCCAATGCCCGTACAGCCCGCGATAACGTCGTGGACGGGATGGAGTAGCATGTCGCCATACGCCCTATTGGTTGGCTGCAGGTAGCCGCCGGTTGCGGTAGTGTTAGTTGGCGGCGCCATACTCTATGCCCGCTGATCTCGGCGATGCCAGGAACACGCCCACGCATCGCTGCTGGTCAGTGTGTCGTTGTTTGCATATTTGGTCATACCGTCTTGCCTTTTCGATTCACGTGCCGGACGCCGCCCGCACTGTGCAAAGCGCCCTATAGTAGCCGTTCTGGGCGTAGTTCTCAACCGCTGCGACGGTGTAGTCAGCGCCTTTGACGGTCAAAGTGTCCGGCTGGTGACCGGCCTTGGCGTCTAGTAGCTCGAAAGTCGTCGACACTACGATAGCGCCGACGCGCTGTGTTGCGTCAGGTATGCGCTCCGCGGCCAGCCCGCTTGCGGTCGTAACCGTCGCGCGGATGTATTCGGTTATGCTCGTGGTCTGCGTCTCGCCGTAGTCGTTCACGGTAGCCGTTCGCCGCGTGCGCTGGATTGGGGTGGCGAACAACCCAGATGTGGTGATACGACCTAGCTGGATAGTCATGCTACTTGACCAGCACATATGTGATCGAGTTCAGAAAGGCGCCCGTGCGTATCAACGGCGTTGTGCCCAGCGCGCCGATGCGCTGGCGTTCCGAAATCGTGTAACTCGCAAGCTCCGGCTCGATGCCCGCGGTTATGCGGCCCTTGATCGACGTGACAGCGGCCTGGCCTGCGCCGTTCATCTGCTGCTTCACTCGCCGGTCATCGCCGTTGAGCGCAGCGTTGGCAGCGGCATCAAGGCGCTTGTTGATCTGGCCCTGTGCCGCTTCAATGCCCGGCTTGAGCCACGGCCGCGCCGGTATATTCTCTTCCGGCTCACCGTACTCTGACACGTAACCGATCTGGGCGTTTGTAATGTCCTCGCCGCGCGCCGTTTCGTCTGCGGGAACCCCGACAAGAATCTCGCTCTTGGCCAACCGGCTGATAGCGGCCTTAACGTCGTTGAAGTTGTCCTGCTCGGCTTTCTTACCCATGGTGGAACCCGGGCACGCGCGGTTGCCCGCGAGGCAAGACGTGAACCGGCCCGGCACCAAACATCCGGAGCAGCCGGTAGTACCGCCGCCCGTAGGTTGTCTCATTCCAGTGGCCGGCGTTCATGTCCACCACGGATGCCGTGTCAAACGTCACAGACACACTGTCGACGTTCGCGCTTTGAACTAGACCGCTGAGCGAGTCTGCGCCCTGGGCGCCGCCCTGCGCGCCGCCCTGGGCCCCGTCTAGCGTCAGCATATGGGCCGTGTATAGGCCCGCGGCGAAGTCCAGCCATTTGTCCGTGAACCGGCGCTTGTTGAGCGCGTCATACGCCAGCTCGATATATAGCTCAACACTACCAGGCGGATACTTGACGGTATCCCCAAACGCTGGGTAGCGCTGCCGAAAATCCGAGCTGGACAGCGGCATGATTAGATGCCGTCACGGTACGCGATGGTCGACGGATACACCACTTCAACCTGACCCATGCGGCCAAAGTAGGTGGTCAGCTGGCGCAGGTCGCGGTACTCAACCGGCGTGCGCTGGATCGGAACCATCGGGAACCGGACATATTCCATCTGATTGGAATACGCAACCATTCGCGAATTCGCGGAGGCCTGGCCCGCGTTGAGCCACTTGACCGGCTGAATGTCGAGCGGGGTGCCGTTGATGGCGTTCGACAGGCTATTCATCTGCAGGTACTGAAGGATGGAAATGTTGCCTGCGGTCGAAACCTTGCCCTGGACGATCACCGAATACTGGTCAGGCGGTAACAGTAACTTGCTCGGCGCGACGGCCCAGCCGGATTCCTTCCAAGCGCTTTTCAACACCTCGTTAACGTCGGCCAGAATTTTATCCGGACCGGTCGCTGATGCGCTCCAGTTGCCAGTGGTGGCGGTCGCGCTCGACACGCCCGGATCGTTTAGCAGGCCGGTGGCGCCGATAGAGTCATCACCCACGTATACCATTTCGTCGGTATCCATCTGGTGCTTGCGCTGCATACCCATAAATTTCTGGGCGTCGATCGGCCGGCCGGCCTGCTGGGCGCTCGCCAGTTCGGGCAGCGTCCAGCCGAGCTGCATCGCCCACAAGGTCAGCGGGTGCGGAGTCTTGCTGATATCCAGCTGCATCGCCTGGATAGCGTTGGCATTTTTGCCGATGAACGCCTTACCGCTTTCGGATGGGCCGCCCGCAGATGCGAACGTGGAATTGCTGAAGCTGGACGTTTCATCGCCCATCGTCACGTCATTGCGCAGCATGATGTCGCGCGACCACGTAACGCTCGACAACGGCTGATGCAGCGTCTGGTCGAGTCGTTCAAGCTCACCGACGAGGAATGCCCCGGCGCTGTCTTGAGTCTGCTGGTCGAAAGTTAGCATTCGTGGCTCCTTAGATGTTATACGCGATTTCGACGTTGCCGGCGGCATCGCCTGTGGACATAAACACGGCGTTGGTGAGCTTGATGCTGTTGGTCGCCGTGGTCGGCGCTTCAGCCTCGATGCCCGCCGTGACCGGTGTCCCACCGGTGCCGGTCGCGACGCGAATGTACACCGGCTTGTTGAGGCCCGGCGTCCCAGCGTTGTTCTTGACGCTGATGTAACCGCGCCGCATCACGTTGGCCTGGCGGTCATAGGTCGGCGCTACCGACCCGGCGTTCACGTCGCCAGCGGTCGCGCCTTGGAACGGATAGGGGCGAACCAAAAAGCCATACACGTCAGCGGCCGCGTCGCCGCTGGCGATCGGGACAAACTGGTCATTGGCGTCGATTTTGCCCGGCAAGCCGTGAGCGGCGAAGCCCGACGGATCAGCGAACTGCTGCGACTCAATAGAAGCCTGGGATTCGCGAGTCAAAGCGCCCGCGAAGCCATGGCCCATGCGGTAGAGAAAAGCTGTCATATTAGGCTCCTGGCTTCATAGTGGCCCAGTGCTTAGCGTGGGCGTCGTTAAGTTCGGATGGCGTGGACGGCGCTCGTGCGCCGATATTGGCTCCGGTAGCCGGCGCGCCGGTGTTATTCCGATGCCGCCGGATTTCGGCAATCGCATCGAATGCGATATGGATGCGTTCTGACTCTGCCTTGAACGGATCGCCGGCCAACCGGGTGACAATGCCGTCGGCATCGTTTGCCGTAGCCATGGTCAGTACGCGACGCTTGAACGCTTCTGCGCTCTCGCCATCGTTGACCGTCGCGCCCGGCACGATAATCTCGGCGTTGGGTAAGCTGTCCTTCGCATCAACTGCGATGGCCGGCTTACTTTCTGACTCGCTTTCCGTCTTGGCCGTCATAGCCGTAACCGCGTCGCCAATCTCCTTGACCTGAGCGGATAGCCGGGCAAGGGCATCGTCGTTCGGGCTGGCCGCGGTAGCAGCCGCGGTATCGCCGGGGGCAGCAGCCGTTGTATCGGCGACACCAGTGCTGGTGGTCGGCGGTTCACGGAATTTTGTATCAAGCTCAGCGCTGTCCTTCACGCCGAAAAACGTGAGAACGCGCGCTAGAGTCGTGTCCTGCATAATAGTGTCCTTTGGTTCGTGGTCGCCGATCTTAAGCCCTTCGCCGCCGCGTGCGCGGTCGACAAGCGCTAAATGATTCATTCGTAATTGGGATTGAATTGCGTCGTACTGCTCGCCGTCTGGCGTTACGCCATCCTGAAAGTCGATCTGGCAACTGTAGCCCATCGACAACTCGCGCTTGCCGGCCCGAAAGTCATTGACCGCTTCAGCGTCCATGAGCGTGAGCGGCACGCGAATGTATTCGCCGTCGCGCATAACCTCGTCGCCAGTCATACCAGCGCCGTAGCGCTTCCAGTTGTTAACGTCGACGTTTTCGTCCGGGTGGTTATTCGTCACCGGGCGGTGCGCGTAACTGCGCAGCGCGTCGGCCGCGAACACCTCGGATTCCGGGCGGTACACGCGAACGTTTGGCATGTCCGGCCGGTCAAGCTCATGGCCAGCGTAGTCTTGAATACCGGTGCGCGCCACGCGCGCGCTGGACACAAGGTAACCGTCACCCGTTATCCGGGTGGCGGCATCATCTACCGCTACGGCGTCATGTAATTCCATTCACGTATTTCCGCTACTCATCGTTACAGTAGCGTACCTTGGTTATTCAGGCGCGTCAAGCGCTTTGTGTAAAACCCGAGTCTTACTCTGGGATTAGCGGCTCGGGGTAGCAGCGACAGTTGAATATTTCCCCTGGGTGGTGGTGATATGTCCTGTCCCCCGTTTTCACGGCCGGGGGCGAATCCCAGCGAAAGGTCTTGTTGGCCACCGCCCGATGGCCCAGGCGAACGTCCGCGTCACCCGCGGTGCGCCATATGTACTCGTCGCTGCCTACGCTCTGCGCGCGTGACTTGGTGAATTGGGTCGTGGCGCGGGCCGTTTCTGTCCGAGCGATGAGCCGGGCGCGCGCCTTTGTAACGTCGCTGGTGTTGAGTAGTTCGCGCTCGATGGACTGGCCCCGCGATCCACCGGCCAACGCCTCCAGCGATAACTGGCTCACACGCTCCGCTGCCTCGGTAGGGATTGACTGAATCAGCTCAACCTGCTCAGCAACCAAAATCTGGCGCGTCTCGCTCATATCAACGCCGTCGATCTTGGCCCTAATATTCCGGCTCAGCTCGCGCGTCGTCTTGCCCCACAACTTTTCATCCTCGCGCTCGGCGGCAGCTACCATCACGCGCCCCGTCTCCCGCGCCCACTCGCGTAGCTCGGCTGAATACGCCTCCAGTTGCTGCCGAACGGTCGAAGCGCGCTGCGGATAGTTAACCACGTCATATGACTCGACCAACTGCCCCACGTTTTCCGCGATGCGATTAAGCGCGGCGTAGTAGCGGCGTTCAATCTTCTTGCGCGATGGCTTATACGTCGCCATCGCTGCCCTCCTCAGCCGTTTCCTCCAACGCGCTGTTGCCCTCTACGGCCGGCTCCGGCACGGCCGCCAACTCGGGCTCCGGTGCTTCGTTCTCCGCATCCTCAATATCCTGGTCGGTGATCGTGCTGAATACGCCGATCTTGCTAGACAGATTGCGCAGCTCTTCAAGCACGCGCGCGTGCGATATATTACCCTCGCGCTCCAGGTCATTCATAACCGTGCCGACGGACTGGGCGATGGTTGCTTTCTCGTTGTCGTCCAGCTGCCACAACGAGTTGAACGCAAACTCGAAGTCATCGTCCAACGGTTGCCCGGTTTCGCTACGACTGATCATTTCGTATAGAAGATGAAGCGGGGTGCGTAGCCGACTGTTTTGCGCCGCGTTCACGCCGTCGAAGTACGTCCGCAGATCGGATTCGCCGGTGCTCGATAGTCCAGCAGGCGACTGCCCGAACAGGCGTACCATCGGCACCTGGAGCGCGCCGGATAGCTGTTGGCCGAATTGGAGCATCATATCACTCAGCCCGCTAAACGCGTAGCTGCTTGTCTCAAACTCATCCTCGCCGTCAAGTATCGTGATGCCCTCGCTCGATTGCGTGGCGCGCATCATTTCAATCTGTTTGACCAGGCCATCGTAAGCCGGCCCGCCGCCCGCGACGAGCTCGCGAAATCCCGGCACCTTGAGCGTGCGGAGATGCGCCTTGTAGACTAGCTGCGCCGCGCCCTGGGTCGTGGAGTCAAACGCCACCATGCGATCCCAAACGCGCTCCAGCACCGACTGCCCCCAAAGGTTTTCGGCTAGGCGTTGCCAGTATGGCAGATGAACACCCTCCAAACGTATGCATCGCGTGTGATGAATCGAGGCGCGGCGCAACGCCATCGAGTCGGCCACCACGTCATAGTATTGGGGCAGACCGAAGTGCGGCCCATAATCCTCAACCAGGTCGTTAAGACTCGGCTGGATCATCCAGCGGTCGAGTACCTGGATGCCTTTGAACTGGCCGCGCTTAATCGACTCGACGTTGAGCGGTGTAGACAGGTCTTGGCCGTCGACCATCATGACTGCGATCGCCCCGCCATACAGCCGCGACCACTTGACCGCTTGACGCAACTGATTCCAAATTTCCCATTTCTCGAACCCGCGGTGAATAGCGCCCGCCCGATCTGGATCAATCGCTGACGTGATTGTCGATCCCGCACGCGTCATATCCTCCGCTACGGTATCAATCGCTACACCGGCCACCCAGTTCGTGCGGTATGCTGACTCCAACTCCCAGCGGTTGCGACTCTTGTAGCTCTGCCGGTAGTGGCTGCCGTCCTGCTGACTCCCCGCGCCTAGCCCTAGCTGCGCAGAGAAATTCACAAAGTTGTCCTTGAATTCTTTCCACATATTAGCGTCCGTTATCGGTGAACTGCGCGGCGTTCGGCGCGAGCAGTGTTGCCAGCGCCTGCCGGATGCTCGAAACAATCATTTGCCTAACCTCGCCCACGTGTCTAGCGCCGCGGCCGTGGGCGCGATGTAGTTAAAAGCCGCCGCGGCCGCGTCAACCTGATCCTTGTATTTCCCAACCGGGAAGGTCTCGTGCTCGCCCTTGAATAAGTAGTTCCAATCGGCGCGCAGTAGGTACACGTTGCCGGCTTGCACCTGGGCAGCATACGGATCGGCCCGAACTTCTTTGCTGCCTGTTGCGGTGTCCGATCGTATATTGTAACCCGCGAGACTCCTGACCGTGCTTTCCGCGGACTCCTTGCCCCCTGATCCCGGCTCCTGCTCAATGAGAATATGCGTGCCGTGACCGTCGATCTGCGCGGTCTGCCTCAACAGCCGCTCGCGCTTGAGCGCCGACAGCTGATCGCGCAACACGTCCGCGATTATATACTCGCCGTCGCGCGTGCGCAGCATCAAGACGCCCGCGGTATACGCGCCGCCTTGGGCGGTGCCGGCTTTGTCCCAGCTTCGCACGCGCTTAACGATCTGCTTGGGCTCGGGCAAGGTGTCGATGATGCCGAACTGATCGACCGGGAACATGCCACCACCGCGCGGCGCGGGCCGCTGCTGGAACTGGCCGGCAACCGCGTAATCACCCATCGCGGTCTTGTCGCGCTCGACCACGTGGCGCGGGAACCTACCGGGGAACAACAGCTCACCGTCCTCAGCCCTCGGGTCGGTGTACCGAGTCGACAGGTGCGGGTGGCTGTGCTCATACTCCATCGGGAGCATCAGGTGATCGTACCCCATACCCGGCGCGAGCGCCTCGCCCGCCACGTCACCGACCGCTAACCGCTGCATGATGATAACGATCGCGCTTTTAGCCGGCACGTTCAGGCGCGTCGGCAATGTCTCGTGGAATATCCGGCGGGTGGTTGCTAGCTCGGCTGCTGACACGGCAGACTCTACTGAATGAGGATCGTCCCAGACTACGCGGTCGCCACGGCTGCCCGTCATCGACCGCACCGGCATAGCGTGACGAAAGCCCAGGCTGCCATTCTCGAACTTGCCCGCGCTGTTCTGATCGTTGGCTAGCCGCAGCGGCCACAATCCCTGGAACCAATCGGACGTTATGAGCTGTCGCATCCGGCGCGCGTCGCGCAGCGCATAGCTCTCCGAATGGGATGCGGTCACAAACCGGTGCTGCGGCAACCCGATCGGCCCCCACTCCCACGCGGGCCAGAACACGGCGGTTAGCAGAGATTTCATCGTGCCCGGCGGTACGTTGATCAATAGCCGCGTGATCTGGCCTGCCGTGACGGCCTCCAGATGCTCGCACAGTACATCCATGTGCCAGTTGTGGATGTACGGCGTAGACGGCTCGAGGACGTGCCAAGCCTGGAGCACGAAGCTAGCGAGGCTGCGCCGACAATATTCGCGCTCCACCGCCTTCATATCTGCATCGGCTAACTCAACCGTCACCGCGGCGCGCCTTCATGATCTCGGCCAGCGCTTCGTCACTCATCCCAGATGCGTCAAATTTTGGCACCAGGTCTTCGCCGTTGGTGGTGTGGTCGATGTTTGTTGACTCACGGAATCCTGCCTGCGTTTTCAGCCAAAAAATCATAGCAGTAACATCCCCGCCCTTGGCCTTGTTAAACAGTGCCCCGCCGATAGTAGCATTGGCTTTTGCTTTCGCCAGGTCTAGCTCATCTCGGTAATACTTGCGCAGAGTCTTTTCGTCAATGTCCAGTACGCGGGCGATGTCTGTCTGATTTGTGCCCACCATCGTGTGAAGCTGCACGGTTTGGCGTGTGGCTTCTGTGGGCGCGTGTGGGGGTTTGGTAATTCTTTTCTTGGTCATGCGCTTATCTTACTGTTGAATGTCTCGCCTGTCGATTCTAGTACGGCCTCGCCGCCTGTATATTGCTGCCAGCGCTTGATTATAACGTCAACGTATTTGGGGTCGAGTTCCATCATCCGGCATTGGCGGTTGGTTTTTTCGCAGGCGATTAGGGTTGAACCGCTGCCGCCGAACAAGTCCAAATAAATCGACCCTCCGACCCCGTTGAATATGGCTTCAATCCAGGCCATAGGCTTGCCGTGGCCGTGCTCGTCTTTTTGCATTGTGTTGGGGAAAGCCTCAACTGTCGCTATATGCTTAGCTCCGTCTAGGGGTTGGTACTCGCTAGTTCCGCGAGTGTTTGATACTGTTCTTTTTTTTCCTCTATCCTTGCCGTCTTTTATAATCGACTTCTCAGTGTCAAAAAACGGGTCATCTCCAAAAACCCCCGCCGCCTTGTGTCGTTGCAACGGTCTATTTGGAGTATACCAAGATTGAACGCAATCCCAGATAAATTCGTATTGCGGTTGCCACCCTGCGCTTATCGCAGCGCAGGGGGCTATACCGAATCTCTTAAAATCCCACATTACAATTAGCTTTTTACCAGGTTGAGCGTCTGGTATCGACTTCCCGTATAGGCTTTCCAGCTCATACGGCGGGTCAATTAAACAGACATCCCACCTGCACCCATTAGTCAGGGCGTGGACCGCATCAATGCTAGTGGAGTCCCCGCACATAACTTTGTGGGAGCCGAGACCCCATACATCACCCTCAACCGTTACAGGCTGCTCTGGCGCTTCTGGCACCGCGTCATCGTCGGTCAACCCTTCCTGCGCTTCCTCGATCTGTAGGTCTGCAATTTCATCCAGCGAAAAGCCGGTAAGCTCAAGATCAAAACCATCTGCGCCAAGCGCGTCCAGCTCAACCCGCAGCATCTCGTCGTCCCAGTCGGCGAACTCAGAAACCTTGTTCACGCTTAGACGAAAGGCCCTTACCTGAATGTCTGTCATATCGTCGCACAACAATACAGGCACTTCTTCCAGTCCTAGCTTCTTCGCTGCTTTCAGCCGTAGGTGTCCATCAACGATTGTTTTGTCAGACTTTGCCAGGATAGGCACCCTGAAGCCAAACTCACGAATAGCGGCTGCCACACGATCAACTGCGTGGTCATTCTTTCGCGGGTTGCGTGCGTATTCTATGAGGGTGTCTGTCGGCCATGATTCAAGCTGTTGCACGGGCTGCATCCTTATTTCAGCCTTGCAAAGTTGCCATGATAAACCTTGGCGGCATCACAGTAAGCGTTATACGCATCTTCTGGATTTGTGAACAGTCCTAGATGTCTACGGCCTAGTTCTGTCCTGATCCTTGCCTGCCATTTCCCGGCGCTTTTAAGCCAGTGAACACCTTTATAGCCTGACGTGTTAGATGCTTGAAGTTTTGTGTTCCGCTTGTTTTCCACACAGCTTGCCGCTCTCAGGTTTGTTCTACGGTTGTCCAAACCATTGCTATTTATGTGGTCAACTTGTTCTTTTCCACGCGCAGCAGAAATAAATCGGTGCAAATATATAGTGCTGAGGATGCCGGATGATCTATCTACACGCATCGCATAGACCGTGTTAGCCCCAGGCATAGCGCACCAGTTGTAGGATTCAACCATATGCACATCGTCAGCATCTATGATCGCCTCAAGGCCGCGAGTGAGGGGCACAAACGCAATGTTGTTTTCAATCCGAATTGGGCGTATAGATTTTGTCATCTGGCGGCTCCTATCCACTGGTTTTAAGGTGTTGAACTGCATTTTCGCAAGCTAATCCCTTTTCTATACGGGAAATTCTGTCATTGGTGGACATCCTGGCCGCAATCCATAATGATCTGCTTCCAGTCTTTCTTTAGG
>Ga0306886_100224_pt1 | contig 29291 bp, 29 predicted proteins | sample AntDeeMetagen136_FD_190444 | JGI IMG/M metagenome (GOLD analysis project Ga0306886, IMG submission 190444) | Saline lake microbial communities from Deep lake, Antarctica - Metagenome #136 (v2) (version 2) | ecosystem: Environmental > Aquatic > Non-marine Saline and Alkaline > Saline | place... | reverse complement strand
AGGCGTACTCACCGTCTACGCCCTCGACCAGCGGGTGGTCGCGTTCGACTTCGAGCTCGTTCCAGCCCATGTGCGGGACCTTCCGATCCACGTCGAACCGGACGTTGGTTCCGGGGACGAGATCGAGGCCGGTCACTTCGCCTTCTCCCTCGTGGTCGGCCTCCTCGCTGGAGGTGAGGAGCATCTGCATCCCGAGACAGATCCCGAAGAGGGGGCGACCGGCGTCGGCGTGGTCGGTCAGCGCCTCGCGAAGCGGGCCGGCGTTCTCCATCCCCTCACGGAACGCGCCGACGCCGGGGAGGACGACCCCGTCGGCGGCCGCGAACGCGTCGGGGTCGTCGGTGATCTCGACCGACGCGCCCGCACGCTCTAACCCGCGGGTCGCAGATCGGAGGTTCCCGAGGCCGTAGTCGACTAAAACGACGTCCGCCAGCGTCTCCGCGGGCGGTTCGAAGGTGCTCATACCTCCCCTCGGAGGGGGACGGAAAAGTCGGTTTCCCTTGTGACAGTCGGTCGATCACCCGCCGATCCGTTCGTTTCAGAACTCACCGAGTCGCGACTGACCGGCCGACCCGTCACCGGCGGTCCCGCTCAGCTCGCCCGCCCGGGCGATGGTCTCGAAGAACCCGTCACGTTGACTCCGGTCGTACAGCGTCGCCGCCGGGTGGACAGACAGCAGCACGCGCCGTGACGCGCCGGCGATCCGCGCGTCGACGACCTCGCCCGACTCCGAGGTGATCGCCACTGACCGGTCGAGGAGGTGCTCGCTCGGTACCTTCCCGAGGGTGACGATTAGCTCGGGGTCGAGTCGGTCGATCTCGGCGTCGAGGTGGCCCCGGCAGTTCGCTAACTCCTCGGTCGTCGGGTCCCGGTTGTCCGGCGGGCGGCACCGCACGCAGTTCGTGATCCGCACGTCCGCCCGCACGAGCCCGGCATCGCGGAGCGCGTCGTCGAGCACGTCGCCGGACCGCCCCACGAAGGGCTCGCCCTGCTCGTCCTCCTGTGCGCCCGGTCCCTCGCCGACGAAGAGGAGGTCAGCGTCTGTCGGGCCGACGCCGTCGACGATCCGGCTCCGCGACTCGACGAGCGCCGGACAGCGCTCGCAGGACGGCACTCGGAGGTTCTCGTCAAGCGTGCTCTCGACGGGGCCCTCGTCGGGTCCCCCGTCGAGTGCGTCCCCGTTCTCGGTCATGGATCGAGGTGTGAGCGGGGTCGACATAAGTCCGTCCGCCTCGGATCGAGATTTCGATCGTGTGAGTGCCGCCGGTCATTTATAAGCAGTTGTCAGTAGATCTGCGGTGACCACTTCCGAAGCCTCAGCAGTCCGTTTATAAGCGATCGGCTACTCCGCGCTGCTCCAAAGCCCCGCCCTGCACAGCACGACAACCCCCTTATCAGGGCGCTCAGAGGCACGCACCGACCGCAGATACGCTTATAAATAACCGATCTGCCTCCTACGTCTCATCTCGCTTCTCCACGACGATCGCCCGCAGATCGTTGACGTTCGTCCCGGTCGGACCGGTCCGTAGGAGCGCGTCTGCGTCGTCGAGAAGCGGGTACGCGTCGTGGCGGTCGAGCGCGTCGCGGGCGGCGTCGGGGTCGAGCGTCGTCGCGTCCGCGATGGCCCCGGCGGCGTCGGTCGGGCCGTCGAGCCCGTCGGTGTCGACGCTCGCGACGACGACTCGGGGGTCGCTGTGGCCGCCGCCGTTGCCGTCGCCGTGGCCGTCGTCGCCCCCTCCTCCGCCCCCGTCTCCGTCCCCCAGCGGGCCCTCCGCGAGCGCCAGTCCCGCGCTCGCGGCGAACTCCGCGTTCGGGCCGCCCGTCCCCGGATCCGCCGCGTCCCCGAGCGTGACGATCGTCTCGCCGCTGGAGAGTAGCACGGCCGGCGGCTCGATCGGCGACCCGCGGGCGGCGCACTCCTCGGCGATCGCAACGTGAGTCGTTCCGGCCTCGCGCGCCTCCCCCCGGACGCTCGCGGAGAGCACCAGCGGCTCGTACCCCCGGTCCGCCGCGGCGCTCGCGGCCGCGTCCAGCGCGGTCCGTCCGTTTCCGACGACGAACGCCGCGCTCCGGTCGAACGCCGGGTCGTCCGCGATCGGGGTTTCGGGCAGTTCTCCGGCGGCGCCTGCACGCAGGCGTTCGCGCACTGTCGCGGGTGCGTCGAGGTCGTACCGGTCGAGGACCGCCAGCGCGTCCGCGTACGTCGAGGGGTCGGGGACCGTCGGCCCGCTCGCGATCGTGTCGAGCGGGTCGCCGATCACGTCGCTGACCGCGAGGGTGACGGTCGTCGCGGGGGCGGCAGCGCGCGCCAACTGTCCGCCTTTCACCGCCGAACAGTGCTTCCGAACCGCGTTGATCTCGTCGATCGATGCGCCCGACGCGAGCAGCTCCGAGGTGAGCGCGCGGAGCTCGTCGACCGATATCGGGTCCGCGGGCGCGGCCAGCAGCGCGCTTCCCCCGCCGGTGATGACCGCGAGAACGAGGTCGTCGGGGCCGGCGCGCTCGGCCGCGTCGAGGACCCGCCGGGTACTCTCGACCCCCTGATCGCTCGGCAGCGGATGATCGCCCGGGAGAACGTCGATCGCGGCGGTCGACGACGGGTCACTCGAGTTAGCGCCCGTCCAGTCCGGGGGTTCGTCCGTAACGACGATCCCCTCGTCGATCTCTCGGTCGCTCCGGCCGAGCGCGCCGACGACCCCCGCCGCCGCACCCGCGGTCGCCTTCCCCGCCCCGAGGAGGACGACCCGGTCGTACGCGTCGAGGTCGTACTCGCCGACCGCGCCGTCGACGCCCTCGATCCGGAGGGTCCCGTCTCGGACCGAGACGGCGTTCCGGATCAGCGGCTCCGGAAGTGCGGCCTCGATCCCGGCTGCAAGGCAGTCGAGGGCCGTCTCGTGTGCCGGCGTCCGAGCGAGTCGCTCGTGATCGCGAAACGTCACGGCGTCGTCGGTCGTCTCGGCGTCGTCGATCGTCTCGGCGTCGTCGATCGTCTCGGCGTCGTCGGTCATGGCGGTGGCTCTCGGCGGAGCGACATATATCCGGCGCGGGTAGACGATGCGGCGGGCGGGATACGGCTACCGCTCCGTCGTCGCCTCCCGGTGCGCGCTCGCCGCGATCGCGGCGATCCGGAGGGGCTCCGAGCGGCGGAACCCCTCTCGGACCAGCCCGCGGACCGCGGCGGCGGTCTCGTCGGCGTCGATCCCGACCGCGCGAACGAACAGCGGTTCTGAGGCATCGCTCGCGGTCGAGTTCGACTCGTCGCGCTCTACCCGAACCCGAGGCGGAAGGGACCGATACGTGTCGAGTCGTCGCGCGAGCGCTTCGCCGTCGAACGCCTCGCGGAGCGCCGGTTCGAGTCCGGGGCTCTCCTCGTAGCTCACGGCGTACACCGGTCGACCGACGGCGTCGCGTAGCCGCGACAACTCGAGGAGATTGAACCACGCCGGCGCGATCCCCGCGACGGCGACGTGGCGCACGTCCTCGCGACCGAGCCGGTCGAAAAGGGCGATCGCGGCGTCGGTCGCGTCAACTCCGCCAACGGTGCAGGTCTCGAACCCGAGCCCGTCGAGGGTGCCGTCGGCTCTGACGACAGCCCCGGCTAGGCGACTGGTTCGGTCATCGTCTGAGAAGGCGATACCGAGCGTCCGGCTCGGTAGTGTCACCCGATCAGGTCTCCTCGGATTTGATCTCCTGGAGTCGGTCGAGCAGCTCGTCGTTCGACGCGCCGGGCTCGTAATCGACAGAGCCCTCGTGTACCTCTTCTGCGGCCTGGACTCCGTCGTCGTCGTCGAAATCCGCATCCAGGTCTTGATTCTCCTGTTCGGATTCATCGTAGCTTCCGAAGCCCATATGTGAGTGAAACTAACACGCCACGAGGGATAAATCCCCGGGCGTTCGGGGGGTCCACCGGCACCGCCTCCGGACGAGAACTGCACGCTTTCGAACGGGGACTGCACGTTTTTCCCATCGGGCGCCCTTCGTGCGCGTATGGAGCCGATCACCGTCACTGCGGACGCGGAGGAGTTCACCTGCAACGCGTACCTCGTGCCCGGCGAGGCGCCGACCCTCGTGGACGCCGGCACGATGCCGGGCGTCGACGACGTTATCGCCGACGCGCTCGACGAGGCCGGCGTCGACGGGCTCGATCGAGTCGTGTTGACCCACCAGCACCACGATCACGTCGGCGAGCTCGACGCGGTACTCGACCGGTTTGACGCGACGCTTTACGCCAACGCCAGCCACCCGCGACGCGACGTGGCGATCGTCGACGGCGACGAGATACTCGTCGGGGACGAGCCCTGCGAGGTCGTCGAAACGCCCGGCCACGCCGACGACCACATCTCGCTGGTCGGCGACGAGCGAGTGTACTCCGGCGACGTGGTCGTGTACAACGACGGCGCCTTCGACGACGGGTCGTTCGGCCGCACCGACATGGCGGGCCAGTCCCGCGAGGTGCTGATCGAGAGCCTCCACACGCTTCTCGACCGCCTCCCGGACACCGTCTCGGCGATGTACCCGGGTCACGGCGACGTCTACCGCGCGAGCGACGGTCCCGACACGGTTCGCGAGGTCATCGAACGCGCCACCGAGCGCGCGGAGCGTCGCGAGCCGAAGTACCCGGACGAGTAGCGCTCGGGCCGGACGAGCGAGCTGACGGCTATTTATAAGCCATCGACGGTAGAGTCGGAGTGGTCTTTATCAGTGAGCCGCTGGCCGTCGAGCGACTCTCTCGGACTCCATTCCGCACCATCGCCCGCAATCGTTCCGTTCCCCCCGAGACGGTCGCTACTCCTCTAACGACAGCGACGCGAGCAGCGACTCCAGTTGCACCTGCTCGTTGGCGCCCTCGGCGATCCGGTAGTCGGCCTCGCCGATCCGCTCCATCAGGGCCACCGCCTCGCGTTCGCTCAGGTCGAACTCCCAGACGGAGCGGTGGAGCTGGTCGATCACGTCGCCGCCGGCCATCCCCGTCTCCGTGAGGAGCGTGTCGAGCGTCGCCCGCGCCCGGGTGAAGTCGCCGTTTAAGGCGTTCGTCACCATCGACTCGATCTCCTCGGGCCGCGCGGTCGCCGTGATCGCGTACACCGCCTCCTCGTCCACCACGTCGCCGGTCGTCGCCGCCGCCTGCAACGAGTTGATCGCGCGGCGCATGTCGCCGTCGGCCGCGTACACGAGGGCGTCGACCCCTTCGTCGGTCACCTCTATCCCCTCTGCCGCCGCGATCTCGCGGGTCTGGGCGGCGACCGCCTCGTCCGAGAGCGGCGAGAAGCGGAAGACGGCGCAGCGCGACTGGATCGGGTCGATGATCTTCGACGAGTAGTTACACGAGAGGATGAAGCGGGTGTTGTCGGAGAACTGCTCCATCGTCCGGCGAAGTGCTGACTGAGCGTCGTCGGTGAGGCTGTCTGCCTCGTCGAGGAACACGATCCGGAAGTCGCCGCCGAACGACGAGCGGGCGAACCCCTTGATCCGATCGCGTACCACGTCGATCCCGCGCTGGTCGGAGGCGTTGAGCTCCAGGAAGTTCCCGCGCCAGTTGTCGTCGCCGTACACTTGGCGGGCGATGGCGGTGGCAGCGGTCGTCTTTCCGACGCCTGCTGGGCCGCTGAAAAGAAGGTGCGGGATGTCGTCCTGATCGATGTAGCTCTGGAGCCGTTCGACGATCGCCTCCTGCCCGTGGATGTCGTCGAGCGACTGGGGTCGGTACTTCTCGATCCAGATCTCCCGACCGGTCGCGGTCGCAGCCGTCTGCTCGTCGGCCTCGCTCATGCCGGATCGGAGGTGTGGCGGGGTGATAAACGCCCCGAGAACGGGACGCGCTCGGACCGGCTCTCTCCCTGCGTTTCCCTACATTCGCCGTCGGATCGCCTCGTAGAACGCCATCGCCGCGTCGACATCGGCCTCGGCGTTCCGCAGGCGTGCGCTCGCTTCGTCGTCGATCTCGGGCGCGAGTGCGATCGCCGCGGCGCCCGTCGCGACGGTCTCGGTCCGCCAGTCGATGTACGGCTCGCCGATCCACGTCGGCAGATCGGCGCGCAACACGGCGTTCCGCCAGGCGAACTTCCGGCTTCCTTTCAGCCCGAGCAGGGCTAGCCGATCGTCGAAGGGGTCGAACAGCCGATCGACCCCGCTGATCCCGACCGCGGCGTACGTCTCGACGAGCGCGTCCTGCACGGTCTGGACCAAGTGGGCGAGGATCGCGTTTATCCGGTCATGGTCGGCGCGCTTGGCATCGCGATCAGGATCGATTTCCACGTCTCCGAGCGTGTACGTGAGATCGTAGGTGATGTGCGCGTTGATGCCGAGCAGGGCGTCCTGTGCGACCAGCGTCTCGCCCCGGGCCGCGGCGGCGAAGGCGATCAGCCACGGCCGCGGGAGCGACTCGAAGGCCCGTCGCTCAAACGCGATCAGCGCCCGACGGTAGCGCTCCGCGAAGGCGACGAGGTACGACGCGGCCCACTCGGTGTCGATGAACGCGCCGTCGTCGATCGCGGTCCGGACAGTCGCCGTCATCCGACTGTACACCGTGAGAAACACCGCGCGCCGGTCCCCGCGCTCGCGGAGGTACGACTCGGTCCGTGCCAGCCGTTCGTTGACGTCGGAGACGGACTCGAACGGTGTCGCAACGAGATCGAGCAGCGCCGCGTCTGGCTCGTCGCCGGCCAGTTCCGCGGCGACCGCGTCGGCCTCGACGTCGACCGTCCGCCGGAGCCCGGCGAGCAGGGCTCTCACTTCCTCGGCGGTCGGGACGGCGGCGCGGATCGGAATCATCGTGCGTCGACGGCGACTACGCGAACTCGTCGATGAGCTCAGGGACGACGTCGAAGAGGTCACCGACGATCCCGTAGTCGGCAATGTCGAAGATTGGCGCGTTCGCGTCGGTGTTGATCGCGATGATCGTGTCCGATCCCTTCATGCCGGCGACGTGCTGGACCGCGCCCGAGATCCCGATCGCGATGTACACGTCCGGGGTGACGACCTTCCCGCTCTGCCCGACCTGCCGGTTCTTCGGGAGCCAGCCGTTATCGACGATCGGTCGAGAGGCGGAGAGCGTCGCGCCGAGCGCGTCGGCGAGGTCCTCGACGAGTTCGAGGTTCTCCTCCTCCTCGATGCCGCGACCGACGGAGACGAGCACGTCGGCGTCCGCGATGTCGACGTCGCCACCGCCGACCTCCTCGAAGCCGGTGACGCGCGCACCCGACTCGGGGTGGTCGATCTCGAGGGATTCGACCGTCGCATCGCCAACGCCCCCCGCGGGCTCCCACTCGCCGCCGCGGACGGTGAGGACGTAGCGGTCGCCGTCAACGTCGACGGTCGTCTCCACCTTCGAGCCGTACATCTCGCGGGTGACGGTCAGTCCCTCGTCGTACTCGAAGCCGATTGCGTCTGTCACCAGCGGGAGGTCGTGCGCCTCGGCGACGGCGGGCGCGTAGTCCAGCCCGTTGACCGAGTTCGGGATCACGACGGTCCCCGCGTCGGTCTTCTCGAGCAGCGCTCCGACCGCTGACTGGTAGACGGTGTGATCGAACTCTTCGCCGTTCGCGACCGCGTAGACCGCGTCGACGCCCTCGCGGTTCAGTTCCTCGGCGAATCCGTCGACATCGCCACCGATCGCCGCGACGTGGAGGTTGCCGTCGCGCGCGTCGGCGAGCTCGCGGCCGGCCGTGATCGCTTCGTGGGAGACGTCCCGAAGCTCCCCGCGCCGGTGTTCCGAGACGACGAGCACGTCGGACATCACGCGCTCACCCCCTTCTCGCGGAGGACCTCAGCAAGGCGCGCCGCGCTCTCGCCCGCGTCGCCCTCGATGATCTCGGCGTTCGACTCGCTCTCCGGCTCGTACATCGAGGTGATCGTCAGTGCGCTCTCGACCTCATCTGCCGACAGCCCGAGGTCGGCCAGATCCGTCGCGTCGATCTCCTTGCGCTGCGCCTGCCGGATGCCCCGGAGGCTCGCGTAGCGCGGCTCGTTGAGTCCGGTCTGGACGGTCAACACAGCGGGGAGATCAACGTCAGTCAGCTCCTCGATGCCGCCTTCGAGCTCGCGGTGGACGTGCGCGACGCTCGCGTCGGCGTCGACCTCGAGGTCGTTGACGACGGCGGCGTGCTCGAAGCCGATCCGCTCGGCGAGCGCAACGCCCGTCGCACCGAATCCGGTATCTGCGGCCTGTACACCGCCAAGAACGAGATCGGGCTCCTCTGCGTCGACGACCGCTTCGAACGTCGTGACCTTCGCGGCCACGTCGGCGAACCCGGCCTCGAAAGCGTCGTCCCAGACCCGCACGGCGCGGTCGGCCCCCTTCGCGAGCGCCATCCGGATCGTTTCCTCGGCGCGCTCCGGACCGATGGTGACGGTGACGACCTCGTCTGCGATCCCTGCCTCGGCTAGCTGTACCGCCGCCTCGATCGCGTAGTCATCCCACTCGTTGAGGTCGTACTCGAGGTCGGACGCTGCGATATCGGTATCCTCGATCGCGAAGTCGTCGTCCGGCTCCGCGACCTCCTTGACTGTCACCAGAACTTTCATGATCGATACTCCGTCGTTCGACCTGTAAGAGCTTTCGGAACGCCTCACCGTGGGTTCGCGGTTTCCGCTCTGCCTTCCGACATTTTGGCGTCGATCTCAGGCCTCGGATTCGCCGCTCTCACCGTTGTCGCCGTTGGACGCCACACCATCATCCGGGATCGAGATCAGGTTCTCGCGCCCCAGCCGGAGCTTCTCCACGCGGCCCAACTCGTCCATCGCGGAGAGCAGTTGTGACACCTTCGCGTCCGACCACCCGGTCTTCGCGACGATGTCGGCCTGTCGCATCCGCCCGCCGTTATCTTCGAGGAGACGCTCGACGCGCTCCTCGTCGGACAGCAGCGAGAGGTCCTCCGCTTCCTCTTCCGCGGTCGTCTCACCGCCGTCGGCCCCTGACCCGTTGCTCGCCGAGTTCGGATCGGTGGGATCGCCGGCCACAGCGTCGAGCCGTCCGTGGTCGGTGCGTTCTCCCCCGCCGCTGTCGACGGCGGCCTCGTCGACGCTTCCGCTCGCCGCGGAACCGGAGCCGCCGTCCATTCGCCGGTAGCCGACGATGCTCCCGGCGATGAGCATCGCGGCGATGACGATCGCGGCGGTGAGCATCGTCCACGGCGGAGCGATCGTGCTCGCGGGCCCGTAGACGATCACTACGGGATCGCCCTCCTCGAACGTCTGGGGCCCCTCGATGATGACGTCGCCGTCTGAAAGCTGTGCCACGGCCGTGCTCGGCGTCCCTGTGACGGAGTACCCCTCCGGCGTCGCCACCTCAAGCGTCTGTCTAGCCTCCAGCGAGAGTAGCCACGTTCCGCCGTTCGACGTGGTCAGTGCGTCACCCAACACCAGGTTCTCACCGTCTTCTTCGAGGAACTCGGTCCAGACGAACGTCAGACGGAGTTCGCCGACCGCCGCCGTCTCGGCGCTCGCCACGTCGAACGACGAGGGGTCGTCGTGGACGACGACCTCACGATCGACGTCTTCGATCCGCATCGTCCGGTCGAGGTTCTGGCTAGCCTGGCGGGCGAAGCCCTCGAACAGCGTTGCGTCGGGACCGACCTCGCCGTCCAGGAATCTCTCGCCGGTCGAGTCGAACGCTGCACGGTCGCGCTCGTCGCTGAGTGCGTACCTGACTGAGACGGTCCACTGGGCGTCGCCATCCGGCGTCGGCTCGATCCGGATCCGCGTCGCCGTGTTCGGATCGAACGGTTCGTCGATCTGTTCGACTGCCGATGGATTGATGGTCGATGGGTTGATCGCCGACGGGTCCGCGTCGAGAGAGGGCGAAGACGAGGGTGAGGGCGCGCCCCCTGCGACGGGCGCGACGCCGCTCACCACGAGCGCGACGGCCATCAACCCGACCAGGAGAGCGCGAGACGGGGCGTTCCGCATACAGATCAGCGCACTCAGGCGCCGGGCAAAACGCTTTCCATCGTTTGTTTTGACCGTCCGACGCGTGTCGTCGGTGATCGATCAGGATGCGGTCGTCGACGGGTCGCGTCGGTTCATTGAGGTGGCTTTTTTATATCGCGACGCAAATCAAGGTGGTATGAGAGCCCTCCCGTTATCCCTCGCGATGCTGCTTCTGCTCGCGTCGATCGCCGGCGCGGTGTCGCCGGCGGCCGTCGCGGGAGCGGTCGCCGACCCGGTCGGTGAGGGTACCGAATCGGCCGCCGGAAACGCCGAATCGGTCGCCGCCAGCGTTGATCCGACCATCGAGAGTGCCGCTGACGCGCTCGACGGCGCCGACGGGGACCGCGACCGCCCGCAGGTCGACACGGAGAACCTCACCTTCCGGACGTTGTCCACGCCGAGCGGTGTCGACACGCGCGTCGAATCCGGGAGCCGCGGCGCGAACCTCGGCTCGTCGGTCGGGTTCGCCGTCGACGAGACCGATGCGGCCATGGAAACCGCGGCGGTCGTCCAGCGGATCGAGGCCGCCGAGACGAGCGTGGAACGGCAGCGCCGGATTCTCGCCGCGATCAACCGCGTCGAGCGCGACGAGGTGACGCTCAACAGCCGACAAACAGAGGCGTTCAGCGCCCACGCCACCGGTAACCTCTCCGACCGAGAGCTCCTCGACGAGCTCGTGCGCATCGCTGCGACCGCCCGCGAGTACGACGAGCGGCTCGACGAGCTCGATGCCCTCGCCGAGGAGACGGACGGATTCAGTTCCCCGACCCGACTCGACGAGCTTCAGGTCGCGCTACAGGTGTATGGGGGCCCAGTCCGCGACTACGCGCTTTCGACCGCGCGCGGCGCGATGCCCGCCACCAACGTGTACATCGAGTCGAGCAACCGATCGATCGTGTTAGCGACGATCGTCGACGACGAATACGTCCGTGAGGTCGTCCGGCTCGACCGCTGGGATCGCGGGGGCGGCTCGATCAGCAACGACGAGGCGATCAATGCCACGTCCGCCGCATATCCCGAGACGGCGTCGCTCCGCGAGCCCGACGCGTTCGGCGCCGGCTCGGTCCAGCGGATCACCATCCCGCACGATTTCGGACTCCTTCGCACCTTCGTCAGCGGCGGCACGGAACAGGTGTTCGTCGAGCACCAGCGGATCGCGCTCGGCGCGTTCCCCGACACCGAGTCCGTCTCCGTGAACGGCGACGGCTTCAACGTCACCGTCGACCGCAGCTACGCCGGCGGTCCGGTGACGGTGACCGTCCGCAACGAGGAGACCGGCGAGCCCGTCTCCGACGTCACCGTCACGAAGAGCGTCGGCGACGGCGACAGTCAAGCGATCGGTACCACCGACGCGGACGGCGTGGTTCGGACGCTCTCGCCGGCGGAGTCTTACCGAGTCACTGTCGTCGACGAGCCTCGCGCCGTCTTCGTCGACGACCTCCGACCCGTTGCGACGCCGCGCCCGGTCGACGACGAGTAGGGTCTCGTCGCCGCCCCGGTCGCCGTCCCTGACGTTTTTCCCGGATCCCGCGGCAGTCGCCACGTGCCCACCGATACCGATCTCCTGCCCGGCGGCCCGTCCGCCGATCGATCCGAGCGCGCACTCGCACCGGTCGCCGGCGTCCTGCTGCTCGCCATCACGGTCGTGCTCGCGGGCGGCGTCGTGACCGCGGCGATCGACACCCCGGCTGAGCCAGCGCCGACGACCTTCCTGTCGCTGTCGGCGACCGACGATCGGATCACGGTCACGCACCGCGGCGGCGACGCGCTCGACGCAGCCGAGTTGGAGGTTCGGGTGCGCATCGACGGCGAGCCGCTCGCTCGACAGCCGCCGATTCCGTTCTTCTCGGCGGCGGGGTTCCACCCCGGTCCGACGGGCGCGTTCAACGCCGCGACCGACGGCGACTGGCGGGTCGGCGGGTCGGCGTCGTTCCGGGTCGCGGGGACGAACGACCCGACCCTCGAACCCGGTCGAACGGTCACCGTCGACGTCTCGGTCGACGGGCGCCCCGTCGCGACGCTGGAGACGGTCGTCGAGTCGGGATAGAGGGAAAACGGGTTACGCGCTGCGCCGCTACTCCTCGGAGACCCGCGCGACCGTCGTGATCGCGCGCGGGCTTTGCGGGCTCGCTCGCTGGATGTGATGTTCGTACGCCTCGTAGCCGGCCGCCTCGAACATCCGGTCCGCTTCGTCTTCGTCGTAGAAGAGCATGATCGCGTCGGCGACCCGCTGGAGGATGCGGTTATGCGGGTAGTCGGGTCCGACGACGAGCACCTGACCGCCCGGCTTCGCGACGCGGCGGAGTTCCCGGAGCCCCTCGATCGGATTCGGCCAGTACTCGATCGACCCCGAGGACCAGACGATGTCGAACGTGTCGTCGCGGAACGGGAGCCGCTCGGCGTCGCCCCGGTAGAAGTTCACGCGGTCGTGTTTCCCGAACTTCCTGAACGCCTTCTCCATCTGGTGGACGCTCTGGTCGAGCCCGTGAACGTCGTCGGCGTGTTCGAGGAGCCCCTCGGTGCCGAACCCGGTGCCACAGCCCACGTCGAGCACTTTCGGATCGTCACCGAACTCCAGCCACGAGAGCGCCTCCGTACGCATCTCCTCCGTCCAGGTAAACCGGTTGACCTGGTCGTACACCTTCGAGAGGTACTTGTAGAACACCCGGGCGTTCGACTTGTTTTCGAGGATCCCCATTTACCGCTCGATTGGGTTGCCCGCCCCATAACGATACGGATCCGGTGTGGCCGCCGCGGTCGGCAGGGCAGGGGCGAGCGCGAGGCGGGCACGGGGTGGGCGTCCTCGACGTCTCCCGGCGCGCTCCCCCGTTCCGACCGGCTTTTCCGCTCGCCGCCCGACCGTCGGGTATGGAACCGACGACGAGCGGCCGCTTCCGCGTCCACGACCGCCGCCCGCGTCCCGACATCGACGGGACCGGTCCGGCCGATCCTCCCGAGGAGTTAGTCCTCGTCGACTATCTGGAAGAGCCGATCGACCCGACCGCTCCCGACGCCGGGGACCGGTTCGACCCGCTCTACGCCGCCGCCGAGGGGTACGAGGGAGATATGGCTGACCGCGTGGCGTCGCTGGAGCCGGGATTCGTCGTCGACGCGACGCTGGCGTGGACCGACGGCTCGGCCCGCTTCGCCGACGTCGAGGTCGTCCGCGAGAGCAGATTCCGCTTCGCGGACGACGTGGACGGGATGTTCGAGGCGGCCGTCGACGCGTGGGACCAGATCCGGTCCGCCGGCGAGGCGGTCGGCTCGATCACGACTCGGTCGAACGACGGCGAGCCGAACGGGGCGCTGTACCTGTTCGCTGACGCCCCGGGAAGCGACGCGTTCGCCGACCTCCGGTCGGGTCGACTCCCGATCGAACCGCTCGTCGCGCGCGTCAACGAGTCACGTGAGGACGACGACCCTCGCGAGGTGTTCGTCCTCCGGCCCGCCGCGCACGACTTCGTCGCCGTCTACGTCGTCTTCGACCGCGACGGCGTGCTGGCCCAGACGGTGCGGGACACCTACGACCTCGGCCCCGGACTTGCGGCGGGCCTCGACGACGGCGCGCTCGACGCGGCCAAGGCGGGATCGGACGGCGCCGAGGACGGTGAGGGCGGGAGAGATGAGGGCGAGGACGGCTTCGACGCGCTCGATCGGCTGTAGCCCGTCGGGCGCGCTGTAGCCGTCGCGGGCGGTCCCCGCTCAGAGCCAGTCGGCGTCCGGCTCGACCCGGCCGTCGGGCGTCTCGCCGTTGAGCACGGCGGCCACGTCGGCGGCGCCGCTTCGGTTCAGGTCGTCGCGCGCCGCCTCGCTGTACCACGCCGCGTGCGGGGTGACGATCGTGTCGTCGCGGCCGACGAGCGGATCGTCTTCGGGCGGTTCCTCCGCGAGCACGTCGAGGCCGGCGCCCTTGATCGATCCGGACTCCAGCGCGTCGAGCAGCGCGTCGGCGTCGACGACCGGCCCGCGGCTCACGTTGACGACCACCGAGCTCTCGCCGAGCCGATCGAGCGCGTCGGCGTCGACCATCCCGCGGGTCGCGTCCGTCAGGGGGGCGTAGACGCCGACGTGATCGGCACGGTCGAACAGCTCGTCGAAATCCGCTTTCTCGACGCCGTACTCCGCCATCTTGTCGGCCTCGACGAACGGGTCGTAGGCGACGAGATTAGCGTCGAACCCGGCGATCTGCTCGGCTGCGCGCCGCGCGATCGGGCCGAACGACACGAACCCGATCGTCGACGCACTCACGCGGCGGATCGGCCGCCCGGCTTCCCAGTTCCATCCGTCGGCAACGACGTGGTCGTCGTACGCCTTCAGCGACCGCAGGCAGGCCAAAAGCAGCGAGACGGAGTGGATCGCCACCTCGTCGGTGCAGTAGTCGGGGGCGCGGGTGACGGTGACGCCGCGCTCGGCGGCGGCGCCCACGTCGACGTTGTCCACCCCGACCGCGGCTCGGACGACGGCCCGCAGATCGAGCCGTTCGAGTGCCTCGGCGGTGACGGGCGTGTCGATGTCGGTCACGACCGCGTCGGCGCCCGCTGCCGCCTCGATCAGGCGCTCGGTCGACCCCAGTTCGGCGACCTCGATCTCGACGGGCTCGTCGACGGCCTCGTCGAGGACCTCGCGGTACGTCTCCGGGTCGATCATCGGGAACGCCGACAGCACGACTCTGGCCATGTGCGGCCGTTCGTTCTCTCCCCACTTGACGGCTTTCTCGCGTTTTCAGGTCCTGAGACACCCATCTTCGATCGTGATTGTCATTCGGCAGTCGATTTTTATTTTCGATGGCTCTTTGCGCTCGCGCTCGTTAGGGCGCCCGTGAGCGACGACAGTTCGGCAGACCGGTCGAGTTCGGTAGACCGGTCGACCAAACCGCCGATGCTCGTGCTCTTAGAGTCACTGTCGTTCTACCAGAACGCCCGCGTTGGGCTTGTCGTTGGCGCGCTCTTCGCGGTCCTTCTGTACGCGGTCCGGACGCTGGAGCTGCTCGGTCCGGTGATCGACACCCGGGACTACCCGCTGTTCGGTCCAGATGTGTGGTTCCTGTTGCTGGCGTTCGTGCTGGCAGCGACGTTCGCGCTGCTCGTCACCATCGGGCTTACCGTCGCCGAAGCGGTCCGAGGGGCGCGGGACCTATCGGCGGAGCGGAGCGAGTAGAAGAGTTAGAGTCGCGGCGGTCAGTCGGCGGTACAGGAGGCCTCGCTTTCGTCGCCGGTGAACTCCTGTGCAGGCTCGGTAAGCTTGTAGAGGTTCTGTCGGGCGTCCGCGAAGTACACGTCCTCGTCGACGACGCCGATCCCCTCTAACCGTTCGAGCGCGTAGCGGACGGTTCGAGCCGACAGCATCGACTCCTGGACGATCCCCTTCTGGGTCAACGGTCCGTTGTACTCGAGCACCTTGAAGACGAGCTTGGCGCTCGGCGGGAGGTCGTCGAGTCCCTCCGTTTGGGTTCCTTCCATCGTTACGAATCGAAACCGCACATCGTCATAAATGTTGATGCGTCACCGCGCTCAATCGGGTGTTTTCTCGCAGTAGAAGGCAATTGTTGCTGGTTTATGACGCACTCACCGGTAACATTTACTGGTAGTTGGCTGTAGACTGACCAGTCAGTCAGCGATGGCGCTCGCGCGCGCTCCGTTGCCGACGCTCTGCGGGGTCGATCTCGGACGGCGTCTCGGTCGCTCGACGTGAGCCGGACGTGGCTGTCCCGGTCGGCGGCGCTCCGAGACGGGCCGCCCGGCGGAACGAACGGCTTTTCACGTGCGCTCGCGGATCGACTGGTATGAGCGACGACTCGGGGATATCGGGCCATACCCGAAGCGTGGTCGTCACGACGATCTGCAGTCTCGCGGGGATCGCCGCCGGCGTCATCTCGGCCGTGTATGTTGGGACGGATCCGGTTGACGCCGCCAGCACTACCCTCGTGCTGGTGCTGGGCGCGTTCGTGCTCGCCCAGTACCCGTTGTACAAGATGATCGGCGTCGGCGACTTCGGAGTCAAGGACAACCTCTACGTGGCGTTTCTGACGTTCACGCTGTGGTTCATCAGCTACACCGTACTTGCGACGTCCGGCGTCGAACTGGTGGTCTGAAATGGCGGACGACAGCATCGCGGTCGTCGACCTCGATCGATGCCAGCCCGACCGGTGTAACTACGAGTGCGCGAACTACTGCCCGCCAAACCGGACGGGCAAGGAGTGCATCACGAAGCGCGGCGAGGACGCGGCCGAGGGCGACCCGGACCAGATCCACATCTCCGAGGAGATCTGTCTCGGAGAGACCTGCGGGATCTGCGTCGAGAAATGCCCGTTCGACGCGATCGAGATCATCAACCTCCCCTCCGAACTCGACGAGGAGCCGGTCCACCGCTACGGCGACAACGCCTTCTCGCTGTACGGGCTCCCGACCCCGAAGCCGGGCAACGTCACCGGCATCCTCGGTCCGAACGGGATCGGGAAGTCGACGGCGGTCCACGCGCTTGCCGGCGAGATGGTCCCGAACCTCGGTGACCACGAGTCTGCGGGCGACTGGGAGCGCGTGCTTGACCGATTCCGCGGGACCGGGCTCCAGAACTACCTCCAATCGCTGAAGGAGGGCGACGTGACGGTCGCGCGCAAGCCGCAGTACGTCGACCAGATCCCGAACCAGTTCGACGGCAACACGCGCGAGCTGTTGGAGCGTACCGACGAGCGCGGTGCGCTCGATTCCCTCATCGACCGGCTCAACATCAGGCCGGTGATGGACCAGCCGATCGACTCCATCTCCGGCGGCGAGCTCCAGCGCGTCGCCATCGCGGCGTGTCTCGCCCGCGACGCCGATTTCTACTTCCTCGACGAGATCACGCCGTACCTCGATATCGGCCAGCGGATGATCGTCGCCCGGCTCATTCGCGAGCTGGCGGACGACGACGCCGCCGAGCGCTCGATGCTCGTCGTCGAGCACGACCTCGCCATCCTGGACCTGCTCGCCGACACCCTCCACGTCGCGTACGGGGAGCCCGGCGCGTACGGGGTCGTCACGGACCCCAAGTCAGTCCGAAACGGGATCAACGAGTACCTGAAGGGATACCTCGACAACGAGAATATGCGGATCCGGCCGTCCGCGATCACCTTCGAGGAGCACGCCCCACGAGTCTCTTCGCGGAGCGAGACGCTGATCGAGTACCCCGAACTCTCGAAGTCGTACGGCGACGGCGAGTTCGAACTCCACGTCGAGGGCGGCGAGATCAACCGCTCCGAGGTGCTCGGCGTCGTCGGCCCGAACGGGATCGGGAAGTCGACGCTTGCGAAGCTGTTCGCGGGCTCGTTGGAACCGGACGAGGGGGAACTCGACTTTGCACTCGACATCGCGTACAAGCCGCAGTACATCGATATTGACCAGCCGATGCGCGTCGACGTGTTCCTCTCCTCGATCACCGACGACTTCGGTAGCTCCTACTGGAACACGGAGATCGCCCAGCCGCTCCAACTCGATCGCGTGATGGAGCAGAACCTCTCGGACCTGTCGGGCGGGGAGCGCCAGCGCGTCGCCATCGCGGCGTGTCTCTCCGAAGACGCCGATCTGTACCTTCTCGACGAGCCCTCTGCGCACCTCGACGTGGAACAGCGGGTGCGCGCGACGACGGCGATCCGCCGGTACGCGGAGAACCACGACGCGACCGTGATGGTGATCGACCACGACATCTACATGATCGATCTCCTCGCAGACCGCCTGATGGTGTTCGACGGCGAACCGGCCGAGCGCGGGCACGCCACGCCGCCGCAGGAGATGCGCGACGGGATGAACGAGTTCCTCGCGGACCTGGACATCACCTTCCGACGCGACGAGCGGACGGGTCGTCCCCGGATCAACAAGCCGGGCTCGCAGCTCGACAGCTCACAGAAGCGCGACGGCGAGTACTACTACTCCAGCTAGGCCGTCCTCCCCGGCGCTCCCCGGCATGGCTCCGAGTGGCTCGCGGTCGTTACGGTGGGTACTTCGCGGTCGTTACGGTGTGTATACTAAACCCCCTCCAGCGTGTCTCCATCCGTGAATGCAGTTGGTCCTCATCGAGTCGTTACCGAGTAGCGGCTGTCAGTCCGTCACTTCGTCCTCCGATTTATGAATCGGTCACGACTCCTGTCGGCGCTGATAGCGCTGTTGGCGATCACGTCGTTGAGCGTCGCGTCGACGACGCTGGAAACGAGCCTGACGACCGATCCGGACGACGAGATAAATCCGGACTGGGACACCCTGCCGATAGGCCAGGACGACGCGGCCGCGATTCAGGAGTCTATCGAGAGCGGAGGCGAAGAGAGCGCCGGTGGGGCCGGTAGCGGTTCCGCCGACGGCGCGGGCTCCGCGGTCGACGAACCCTCGCTCTTCGACCGCCTGATCGCGCTGTTGAGTCGACTCTTCCGTCTCCTCCTTCCGATCGCGGCGATTGCGGCGGCTGCGTTGGCGTATCGCTATCGGGAAGCCCTGATCGACTTCTTCGGGCGCGACTCCCGAACGACCCCTGCCACCGAGCCGCGATCGGCAGCTGGACACTGGCCCGGAACGACCCCCGAACACGACGTGGACCGGGCCTGGGTGGAGGTGATACGTCGGCTGAACCCGGATCGCCCCGAAACGACGACCCCGGACGAGTGCCGGGCGCTCGCTCGCGTTCGAGGCGCCGATCGCGACGCCGTCGAGTCGATCGTCTCCGCGTTCGAGCGCGTGCACTACGGCGGCTGCTCGGTCGACACGGAGATCGACCGGGCTCGCGAAGGCCTCCGCGCGCTGAAGGGTGGCGTGAAATGACCGACCGAACCGCCGCTCGCGACTCCGCGACCGACGCGAGTGACCTGGACGACTCGGGCCATCCGAGCGATGCGGATACACACCGAGTCGGCGCCGGGGGGCTGCTCTCTCACCTCGGTCGAGTGACCCGCGTCCTGCTTCTTCTGGTGGGGGTCGCGACGCTCGGTGTCGGGCTGCTCGTCGCCTTCGATCCGGAGGCGGAGGGCGTGCTCCGGATCGATGCGGCGATCGAAGCCCTCGGGAGCGACTACGTGGTACTGGCAGTGCTCGGCCTGCTGGCGGTCGGGCTCGCGTTGCTCCTCGTGGCGACACGGCGCGTCCGCGGCGTCAGTGAGGCGACACCGCCGGTCGTCGAGAACGTCCTGACGGCGACGTATCCCGGTGCGTCGTTCGACCGCGCCGGTGGCGGGCGACTGCGTCGGTTCCTCTCCGTTCGGTCGTCGACCGACCGTCGCCGCCGGCTCCGGGAGGCGGCGATCCGGGCGACGATGCGCGCTGAAGGTTGTTCGCGGACCGACGCCGGACGTCGCGTCGACGAGGGTGCCTGGACGAGCGACCCCGTCGCTGCACCCTACCTTTCCGCGTCTGGACGCGGAGTCCTGAGCGGTACCCGCTCCGCCTGGGGAGCCACCCGCGACGGCGATCCGGCCGACCGAACCGTCGACGCCATCCTGGCGAAGACGACCGGCGAGAGATCGATGGGCCGGGATCGTGGCCAGGCTGGGGATGAGGACCTGAATGCGGCAGCCGTCCAGAACTCGGATCAGGACACCGACCGAGCCTCGGACCGCCGCTCGGACGGGCGGTCGACGACTCGGGAGGGGATTCAGTGACGCCCGGTATCGCCGCTCTCCGTCGCTGGCTCGATAGCTCGGAGCGTCCCGAACGGACCGCAGTCGACGGGAGGGCCGAACGGGACCCTACGGCCAGAACCGACGGCGGGGTCACAGCCGAACCGGCGTCCGGGACGAACCGACCATCATCGGTTCGGTGGACCGGTCGCTGGCGGGGGATCGCCGCCGTCGCGCTTCTCGCGGTGGCGATCGGCGTCCTCGCGAAACGACCCTCGCTGCTGCTGGTCGGCGCTCTCGCCGGTGCGTACGCCGCCTACCCGCGTCTCACCGCTATTCCCGATCCCGATCTGTCCATCCGACGGGAAATAGAGCCGGCGTCGCCGGCGGACGGGGAGCGGGTGTCCGTGCGGACGACGATCGCCAACGAGGGGGACGCGACGCTCGCAGACGTCCGGATCGTGGACGGAACCCCGGCGATGCTCTCGGTTTCGGACGGATCGCCGCGATGCGCGACGGCGCTGCTCCCGGGCGGCGAGGTGACGATACGCTACGAGCTCCGGGCGCGCCCGGGCCGCCACGTGTTCCGGCCGACGACCGTGCTCTGTCGCGACGCGAGCGGGTCAGTGGAGGTCGAACGCTCGCTCACCGCGGCGAGTTCCGTCGAGTGTGCGGCGGAGGTCCCGACCGTCCCGCTGCGCGCACAGAGCGGTCACCATCCGGGTCCGCTGGTCACCGACGACGGGGGCGAAGGGATCGAGTTCCACTCCGTCGAGAAGTACCAGCGCGGGGACCCCGCGAACCGGATCGACTGGCGCCGATACGCGCGAACGGGTGAACTCACCTCGTTGACGTTCCGCACCGAGCGGCTCGCAGAGGTGGTGGTGTGCGTGGACGCGCGACCCGTGTCGTATCGGGCCGCGGACGCGACCGAACCCCACGGGGTCGCGCGAGCCGTCGACGCCGCCGACCGCATCGGCGACGCGCTGTTCGACGCGAATCACCGGGTCGGTCTGGCCGGGTTCGGACGGCGCGTCTGCGTGCTTCCGGCCCAGAGCGGTCGCGATCACGCTAGCCGGTTCCACCGTCGGCTGGCGACGGATCCGGCCTTCGGGCTGGAGCCGCCGGAAACGGCGCGCACGACCGAGCGTGAGGGCGGGGTAGCTCCGTCCCGACCCGTCGCTGGGGACGGACCGAACAGCGATCGGGTGGCGAGGGGCGACAGGGCCGATGGGGCCGACGAGGCCGTCCCGGTCGACACCCAACTGTCCAGAATCCGGGCCGAGTTCGGGGCGAACACGCAGGTCGTGTTGATCACGCCGCTGTGTGACGACGAGGCCTCCCGCATCGCCCAGCGGTTCGAGAGCGCCGGGACCGCCGTCACGGTCGTCAGTCCGGACGTCACCGCGGCGGAGACCGCGGGCGGGCGGCTCGCCCGACTGGAGCGGGCGCATCGGCTGAGCGTGCTACGGAACGCGGGCATTCCCGTCGTCGACTGGACACCCGCCCAGCCGCTGGGTGCGGCAATGACGGCCATCGAGTGGAGGGGCCGATGACGGCGTCCGACGCGACGGGACCGACGGCGCCCGACGGGGTAACCGCTCGGTTCGTCCGTCGACCGGCGGTCGCGAGCGGCGTCATCGCCCTCGCTGCCGGCAGTGTCTCCGTGGCGCTCGTCGCCGACACGACCCTCCAGCGGGAGATCCTTCGGCTTGCCGTCGTCGGTGCCCTCGGCTTCGGGATCGGCGGACGACTCGTTCGTCGCGGCGGGACGGCCCTCGGGGCGCTGGGTGCGCTGGTCGCGCTCGGCGGGGGTCTCGTCGTTCTCGTCGCGATGGGACAGGCAACCACGCGGCCCCCGCAGGTCACCCACCGGATCGAGTTGCTTCCCGGAATCGCGGGTCTGTGGGCGCTCTCCGCAGCGCTTGCGCCGGTTCGGTTCCGATGGTGCCGGGCCCTGATAGACGTCGGCACCGGCCTCGTGTTCCTCGGCGTGCTCGTGACGGGGGTGACACAGGGGGTGGGCACCACCGCGCTCCTGCTCGCGACGCTCGCGACGATCCTCGCGTGGGACGCGGCCGAGAACGCGGTGTCCGTCGGCGGACAGATCGGCGTTCAGCGCGGTGCGAGAACCGTTCGGGCCGAGCTCGCTCACGTGGGGGTCGCCGCGAGCGTCGGCGTGGGTGCCATCGCGGCCGTGCTCGGGGTGGCCCGTCTCGGCATCGACGGCCTCCCGTTCGGCGCGCTCGTCGCGCTCATCGTCGGCAGCGTGATCTTGGTCCTCGGCTCCGACCGGTAGCCACGCTCGTCGGTCGCGACACTCAGGCGCGCAGCTGCGGCACCGGCATGTCGGAGAGGATATCGTCGACGATCTCCGTCGTCGAGACGCCCGAAACGCGCGCGTCGGGGGTCACCACTATCCGGTGGGACAGCACGGGCGGCGCCATCGCCTTCACGTCGTCCGGCGTCGCGTAGGCCCGACCCATGAGCGCAGCGTGGGTTCTCACGACCTCGAAGAACCGCTGGATACCCCGCGGCGACACGCCCGTATTCACGCGCTCGTCCGTTCGCGTCGCGCGGGCGACGTCGACGAGGTACTCCCGAACGCCGTTCTCCACGCGGATCGACTCCGGAACGCGTCGGAGCTGCGTGAGTGTGTCGAGCGAGCAGACCGTCCGGACCGACGGCGAAGAGGCCGCGCGACCCGCGCGGCGGTCGATCAGTTCGAGCTCGCCGGCTCGGTCGGGGTAGCCGAGGCTGGTTTTGACGATGAACCGGTCTTTCTGGGCGGCTGGGAGCTCGAAGGTCCCGTCCATCTCGACGGGGTTCTGCGTGGCGATGACGACGAACGGGTCGGGGAGCGGGTGGGTCTCGCCGTCGACGGTGACCTGCCCTTCCTCCATCGCCTCCAAGAGCGCCGCCTGGGTCTTCGGCGGGGCTCGGTTGATCTCGTCCGCGAGCACGACGTTCGCGAACACCGGCCCGGGCTGGAACTCGAAGCTCCGGGTTTCCTCGTCGAAGACGTTCGAGCCGATGACGTCGGACGGCAGCAGGTCGGGGGTGAACTGGACGCGCGAGAAGGAGACGTCGACCGCGTTCGCGAACGACCGGGCTGTGAGCGTCTTTCCGGTTCCCGGGACGTCCTCAAGCAGGACGTGGCCGTCGGAGAGCAGCCCGACGAGAACCGTCTTCAGCGTCGACCGCTCGGTGACCACGGCCGTGGCGATCCCGTCGAGAATTTCATCGCTTCGTCGCTGCACAGTCGCAGGGTCCATACCGATCGGACGGGCGTCGGCCCGTTGGTTATACTCCTGATAAACGTTGGTTCGGTGAGCGTAACCCGCCGCTTCGGTCGAGCGCGTGACGCCGTCACACATGGATTTACGGAGAATCAAGAAAAAAGCCCGGTGCTTTAGCGCGGGGATGAATCCGACAGTCTTCTCCATCAACCACGACCACCGCCCCGGTCGGATGTGTTAACTAATCTATTGTCGTACTACCAGTTAGCCGAGGCGGCCTGCCCGCCCGCTTAATCGGACAATATCGGGATTCCCCGATTCCACACAGAAAGCACCTCTTTTTGCTGTGGAACCCGGGGTGTAGTCAGCACAAGTATCTCTGAATCCCATGCCGGGATAGGAGTAACGGCTGGTTGGCACAGCCAGTAGCCGCCTTCCAAGGTCGCTACAAACCGTAAACATCCCAACCCAGCGGTGCCGTGCCGTGGGAATCCTCGCGCTTCAGCGCGGGGAGGATGTCAACGAAGCACTCTCATCGGTTTTCGGGGCCGTCGATCTGTCGTACCGAAGCGATTAAGCACGGAAGCCGCAAACGACCGAGTATGCAACACCTCATCATTCGCGGCGACCCCGGGATCCGGCGGGACGCGGTGATCGAGTACGACGGCGAGGAGCTGGTGTGTTTCGGAATCAACGTTCAGGGCGGCTGGCACGGCCCGGACGAGCCCCAGCTCTGGTGTACCGTCGGCACCGAAGACGAGCGCGAGGCCTACGACAAACGCGAGTACGTCCCCCACTGGCTCGACGTCGACACGATCGACGCCGAGGAGCTTGATGTGATCAAAGCGAAGGGCGAGCTGTCGGTCTAACGGCGCCGTATTCTGCGGATTCCTATCGGTACCTACTCCCTATACCGGCGGATCGTCCAGCCACGCCTCGATCGCGCCGGCCATCGCGCCGCGACGGTGAATCGTCCTCGCGTCGGGGTCGACCACGGTGCTCTCGGTGCCGGGCGTCTCGCCGTCGTCGATGACGACCGCGACGCCTTCGCGGATCCGGTCGTCGAGGTCGTCGGGGTGCGTGACGCTCCCGCGCCCGGAGACGTTCGCGCTCGTCGCGGTGAGCGGTCCGGTCTCACGGAGCAGGTCGCGGGCGATCGGATGGTCGGGAACGCGTACGCCGACGCGGTCGCTCCCGGCGGTGAGCGCGTCCGGGACCGCGTCGCCGCGCTCGACGACCACGGTCACGGGACCGGGGAGGAACGCCCGGGCGAACGCGACCGCGAACTCGGTGGGGTTGGTGTACCGGAGCGCGGCGTCGACGCTCGGGACGCCGAGCGAGAGCGGGTTCGAGCGCTCCCGCCCTTTTAGATCGAACACCCGTTCGACGGCAGTGGGATCGAGGGCATCGCCGCCGAGCCCGTACACCGTCTCCGTCGGGTAGACCACGAGGTCGCCGTCGGCGACCGCCTCGGCCGCTCGTCGGAGGGTATCGCTGTCCGTTGTCACGGGAATCCGTTCGTGACGGTCGCGAAAAAGGGTACCGAGTGGGGACAAACCGTGCGGGCAGCCGGGAGCACGGATCGCCGCTCCGGATCAGTCGACGAGCCGGTCGATCGCGCCGTCGATGGCCTCGGCGTCGGGGAACTCGGGGTGTTCGCTCGCGACCCACGCGTACTCGACGGTGCGGTCGGCGTCGAGGAGGAAGACGGCCGGGCGGGTCTCGGTGATCCCGGTCATGCCGTCGATCTCGTGTGCGAGGCCGTACTCCTCGATCACGCTCGCACCGGGGTCCGAGAAGATCCGGACGCCGTCGGCGCGCTCGGCGAGCAGCCGCTTGTGGGCGTACGGCGTCGAGATCGAGACGCCGAGGATGTCCAGGTCGTCAGCCCAACCGTGGTCGTCGACGGTCTTGTAGAGGTACGTCGCCTGAAAGGCGCCGTCCATCGGATGGAACAGCAGGAGGGTCGGCCCGTCGACGACCTCGCTGAGCGCGCGGTCCTCCCAGTACTCCTCGTCGACGAGCGGCCGGGTGAAGTCGGGCGCCGTGTCGTCCTCGGCGACGCGGTCCGTCTCGGGCAGCGAGACGACGTCGAAGTCGACCATCTCAGGCACCTCCCTCGGCGTAGGTGGACTCCAAGTACTCCACGATGTTCGCGCTCTCGGACATCGTCACGCCCGTCTCGCGGTCGACGATCGCCGGTACGCTGCGGGCGCCGGAGACGCGCTTGACGACGTTGCGCTCGGAGTGCATCGGCTCGACGTACCGCGACTGGTACTCTAAGCCGAGTTCGTTCAGCATGCGAACGACCCGCTCGCAGTAGGGACACGCCTGTAGCCGGTACAGGGTGATCGGTGATTCGCTCATGTTCCGCCGTTCGCCGGCGAGACGGGTAATCATGTCGACGGCGGTACTCCAGGGAGGTGACCCCGCGAACCGCTCGCTTCGGTGTTCGTTGATCGCCTGAGGGTGCCGGAGAGTGCTTGTGAGTGCTCGATTCTCAGCCGGCACAGAGGGTGTTCGAAGGGAACGCTTTAATCGCGGGGCGACGGAACACAAACGAATATGGGCTTGTCGTCTAGCGTGCCGGTGGCCGACCTCCTCCAGATACCGATGCCCGGCGACGGCGTCGTGCTCGCTCTCGGCGTCGCCGCGATCCTCTTTTTGGTCGGGCTGTCGGCGTTCTTCTCCTCGTCAGAGATCGCGATGTTCTCGCTGCCGCAACACCGCGTCGACAGCCTCGTCGACGAGGGCGTAAAAGGGGCAGAGACGATTCGCGGCATGAAACAGAACCCTCATCGCCTGTTGGTGACGATCCTCGTCGGTAACAACATCGTCAACGTGGCAATGACTTCCATCGCGACCGCACTGTTCGGGATCTACCTCTCGCGGGGGCAGTCGGTGCTGGCGACGACGTTCGGCATCACAACGCTCGTGTTGATCTTTGGCGAGAGCGCGCCGAAATCGTACGCCGTCGAAAACACCGAGTCGTGGGCGCTCCGGATCGCCCGCCCGCTGAAGCTCTCGGAGTACGCGTTGTACCCGCTCGTCGTCCTCTTCGATTACATCGTCAAAGGGGTCAACAAGGTCATCGGTGGCTCGGCCGCCATCGAGTCGACGTACGTCACCCGCGACGAGATCCAAGACATCATCGAGACGGGCGAGCGCGAGGGCGTCATCGAGGAGGAGGAACGCGAGATGCTCGACCGCATCTTCCGATTCAACAACACCATCGCCAAGGAGGTGATGACGCCTCGCCTCGACGTCACCGCGGTCGCGAAGGAGTCCTCGGTCGAGGAGGCGATCGAGACGTGCATTCAGGCGGACCACGAACGCGTCCCCGTCTACGAGGGGAACCTCGACAACATCATCGGCGTAGTGAACGTGCGCGATCTGGTGCGCGAACTGCGCTACTCCGAGGGCGAGCCGTCGCTGGAGCGTGTCGTGAAGCCGACGCTGCACGTCCCCGAGTCGAAGAACGCCGACGAGCTGCTGGCGGAGATGCAGGACAACCGCCTCCAGATGGTCACCGTCATCGACGAGTTCGGGACCACGGAGGGGATCATCACCTTAGAGGACATGGTCGAGGAGATCGTCGGCGAGATCCTGGAGGGCGACGAGGAGGCCCCGGTGGAGTTCTTAGCGGACAACGTCGCCGTCGTGCAGGGTGAGGTGAACATCGACGAGGTCAACGAGATACTCGGGATCGACCTCCCCGAGGGCGAGGAGTTCGAGACGCTCGCCGGCTTCGTGTTCAACCGCGCCGGGCGCCTCGTCGAGGAGGGCGAGGAGATCGAGTTCGACGAGATCCGGATCCGGATCGAGCGCGTGGACAACACCCGGATCATGTCGGCGCGGGTCACCGTGCTCGACGGCGCGGACGACTCGGGCGGTTCCGTCGACGAGGACAATATCGCGGAGCCGGGCTCCAAGCCCGAGGCGACCCCGAATGACGCGGAGTAGTACGCAGACGTGAACTGTGGCCGTGTGGAGAGCGTGTCTGGTTATTTGGTGGATCGCTTATAAGTGATTGAGAGTGGCTCGATGGTGAGCTGCTTCACAGTCCTAGCCGCTCGCTTCGATGTCGTCGACTCCGCGGTGAACACCTCCAAAGCCTCAGTCGCGAAGACGGCGCACGCTCGCTGCGCGCTTCAGTCGCTCGCGTTGTCGCCGGCGCTTCGCACCGGCTGCCAGAGGGACCAAAGGTCCCTCACTGCTCGCTCCTTGCAGTGCTTGCGTCGCCTGTGCCGTCTTCGCGACTGCCCCTTTGAGTCCCGCCCGACGGCACCGCACCGCCGGAAGACGATCGCCTCGCTACGCTCGGCGCTGCGACTTCCGTGCTCCCGGTCGCTACGCTCGCGGGACCGCAGCCTCACGCCTCCCCAGCCTCGTCGGCCGGCGCTTATAAGCGCCGGCCGACTCCCTCGCACGCGCTGACTCGCGGCCGCCAAGGGCGGCCGCTCGCAGGCGCGCGCCACCGCGTATTGAGTTATAAGTAATTGTCGTGGCCAGTCGGTATCGCTTCTCGGTAGACACACTCTGTAGACCGCCTCTCCGCACGGTTTTACTTTTAAACCGCGTACGCGCGGGCGGCCGCGACGAGCGCCTTCCGGTAGTCGCTCTCGGAGGGGTCGGGGCCGAGCGCGAGGAACCGCTCCTTGAACGCGTCGACGTCGACGGCGTCGGTGTCGCTGCCGGCCGCACGCGCGAGGTCGTAGATACGGTGGTTCGGGCCGGCGATGTCGTGGCGCTCGACGAGGGCGAGCGCGAATGCGGCGTTGACCGCGGTGATCTCTGGGTCCGCGCCGGCCGTGACCGGCGGGGCGCCGTCCCGGGAGACCTCGGGGCGGTCGGCGACGGCGGCCGCGAGGGTCGATTCGAGGAAGCCGAGGAGCTTGTCTGCAGGCGCGACCGAGAGCGTGATGTCGTCGGCGTAGATATCCTTCATGTGGTTCGCGATCTGGTAACAGTGCGCGAGCTTGCGGCGCTCCACCTTCTCGCCGGAGAGCCCGAGGTACAGCGCCTCCTCGGTCGACTGGACGTGAGAGGCGTGCCCCTCCTCGTAGCGGGCCATGTGCGACAGCTCGTGGACGGCGAGCTCGCGGGCCATCGCGCTGGTGGCGGCGCGCTTCGAGACGTTCAGGACGTGGTAGCCGTCGTAGTGGCCGGCCCACGTCCGCTCGTCGGGGTCCTCGCGCACTTTCACGTGAACCGGGTCGTCGAGGGACCACTCGGTCTCGAACAGGTCGGCGGCGCCGAGAAACGGGTCGGGGGGGACATCCCCCTGCACGCGGAGATCCATGCGTATAGTTCTCACGGGAGCGTCGGGTAAGTCTCTTGCGTCCGTCGAAGGCTTTTGTTGCCGCGCGTCGAACGCCGAACCATGGAGACACGCGTTTACGCGGCCTACGACGATGGGCTCCGGATCGTCGACCCCGAGACGGGGACGGTCTCACACCGGCTGGCGGACCGCGCGGTCGAGTGTCTCTCGGTCGTTTCGGGTGGCACCGAGTCCGGTGGGACGGGCGGCGACGGCGAGTGTATCGACGGCGACGGGAGTGGGGGAGACGGGAGTGGGGGAGACGAGAGCAGGGGAGACGAGAGCAGGGGAGACGGGTCCAAGAGAGACCGGTCCGCCGGGGCCCGCGTGCTCGCCGGGACGTTCGACGCGGGGCTGTTCCGCTCGACCGACGGCGGAGGGTCCTTCGAGCGCGTCGCCACCGAGAGCCTCGGTCCGGGCGGGTCCGGATCCGAGGCGGTCACCGCGGTCGCGACGAGCCCGCACGACCCCGAGGTCGTCTGGATCGGAACGGAACCCTCGCGGGTGTATCGGTCGACGGACGGCGGCGAGACCGTCGAGCGAATCGGGGGGCTGACCGAGGTCCCCTCCGCGTCCGAGTGGTCGTTCCCGCCTCGACCCGACACCCACCACGTCCGGTGGATCGAGCCGTGTCCGGCCGACCCGGAGCGGTGGTTCGTGGGCGTGGAGGCCGGGGCGCTGGTCGTGACGCCGGACGGCGGGGAAACGTGGGTCGACCGACCCGAGGGCTCACGTCGGGACAACCACGCGCTCGCGACCCACCCGGACGCGCCGAATCTGGTGTACGCGGCCGCGGGCGACGGATTCGCGGAGAGCGGCGACCGCGGCGACTCGTGGCGGGTCGTCGACCGCGGGCTCGATCACGGGTACGTCTGGGGGCTCGCGGTCGACCCCGGCGACCCGGAGACGGCGCTCGTGAGCGCGGCCTCGGGAGCGGGTGCGGCGCACAGCCGCGGCGAGGCGTACCTCTACCGACGATCTGTGGGTGGAGACAGTCGGAGAGACGATCGGGGGGATGATCGGGAAAATGGCCGAGGAGATGATCGGGGAGACGGAGGGAATGGCCGGAGCGCCGCGTCCGACTCGGGCCCCCGCTTCGAACGCCTCGACGACCGGGGGATCCCGACCGGCGAGGGAACGTACCGGGCGGTCCTCGCGAGCGGGCGGGCGGACGGGACGATGTGGGCGGTGCACAACGAGGGGCTCTACCGGACCCGCGACGCCGGCGAGT
>Ga0306886_100188_pt1 | contig 32822 bp, 34 predicted proteins | sample AntDeeMetagen136_FD_190444 | JGI IMG/M metagenome (GOLD analysis project Ga0306886, IMG submission 190444) | Saline lake microbial communities from Deep lake, Antarctica - Metagenome #136 (v2) (version 2) | ecosystem: Environmental > Aquatic > Non-marine Saline and Alkaline > Saline | place... | reverse complement strand
AGCCCCGAAGTAGCCGACGCTGTTTATTGTCCCGCTCACCGTTCCGCTCACCTCGTCGGGGTGTCGCTGACGCCCGACGGTGAACGCGAGTGACACACCGCCATTGACGAACATGGCCGTGAAGAAGAGAATGCCGACGAAAGCGAGGGGCGGTGTCCCGAGAGCTGAAAGGGTGCCGAAGACGACACAGAACACGAGCGTTGAGATCAACACCAGCGCGGTGTGAGCGGCGGTACGGTCCGCAATCCACCCAAACAGCGGTGAGCCAATAAGCAGGCCGACGTTGCCAACGAGGACGTACAGCGACGCGCGCGCGACGGAAAGGTCGTAGAGGTGGACGAGATACGGGACGCCCCACAGGCCAATGATGGTAAAGTTGACGCCGAGGATCAGAAAGTTGAGAATGCCGAGGGCCCAGACGTCCGAGCCGCCAAGGACGGATCGCAAGTCGTCGCGGAGTGACGTAGGTCCACCGTCGGCGGTTAGTTCTGGTGACTCGCTGTCAGTTTCATCAACCGGTCGGTCACGGACTGACAGGAAGATGAAGAGAGCGCTGACGACGCACAAGGATCCGATAACGAGCATTGATGACCGCCACCCGATGACGGACGCAGCGATGGCGAGTGGTGTTGTGGCGATGATGCCACCGAGCGCTGAAACGCCGATAGTCAGGCCCGTTACGGTGGCGTACTCATCCGCTCGAAACCATGTTACGGCGAATCGGAGGATAGCGAGGAAGATGACGCTCCCGCCGAAACCTACGAGTGCGCGAGCCAGGAAGCTCACGAGGAACGAGTCACTCATTGCGAACGCCACGGCACCGAACCCCATCACGAATGTGCCTGTCCCGGCGACGCGGCGCGGGCCGTACCGATCTACAAGCACCCCGGCGGGCAACTGCATGGCAGCGTAGAAGTAGAAAAATGATGAATGGAGCAACCCGAGTTCAGTTGCGGTGATGTTGAACGCGAGCGTCAGCGATTCCGCTAGTACCGCCGTCGAGACACGGGTGAAACTCATAAGCAAGTACCCGAACGCGAGTACGCTCCACATCACCCATCGGACGCGGCGTGTGTTGAGTCGCGTCAGCACCATTGTCTCAAAGTTCTGACCAACCCGTCTGTCATTTCACGGTAGTTGAGAGTGGTGCTCGCGGTGGTCACTACCGCCTTGAGGAGTGTTTCTGTGTGCTCTCGTCCGCGCTGTAGAGAGTCTCGTCGTGCGGACCAACGAAGGTGCGGAACGCGTCGGAGTCGCGTCAGAGGTACTGTTGAACTTCGAAGACGGCTACAGGGGTAAGTGGATTGAGTGAAAGGAGGCAAAACCAGACACATAGTGGTGTAGGCGATCTAGCGGGGATTGTTCCGTATCCATTCTAGGACTTCCTTTGCGTGTTCGTCCGGTGGGAAGATTGGGTAGAAGACATGTTCGATACGTCCTTCAGAGACGATCAGCGTTAACCGCTTCAGATACTCGTCGCCCTCGATGGTGAACGTCGGCAAGTCAAGTTCGTCTGCAAGCTCCCACTCGGCATCGCTGAGCATCTCGAAGGGGAGGTGCAGACGGTCACGTGCCTCTCGTTGGTACTCAATTGACTGCGTAGACAGTCCGAACACCCGTCTGACTCCCTCATCTCGAAGTTCCTCGTAACGGCTCTGAAAACCACGTGACTCAGGTGTACAGCCACGGGCACCGGGAACGTCTTCCCACCCTTCAGGGATTACGTCCTTATCTGGCCGCCCCGTTAGTGGGTAGACGTAGAGTACTGTTCGTGTCGGGAGTTCCTGGAGATTAACCGTCGTGTCGTTGGTCGCTGGGAGAGACACGTCGCACATCGTCATCCGTTGGAGGTGGTCAGCCGCACCGTCGTCTTTCGGCACTGGGAGGCCGTCTGGCAGCGGGAAGTCTTCAGACATCGTGCTACACAGGACATCCAAAATAAATAAATATTCACCAAATCCTGAATTTTTGAATTTGGTTCAATATCTGGGTTGTTATATGTGGTACATGAGTTCACCTACTGTGGTTTGCGAGGACGTCACGGATCGATTCGGTGATGATATTCATTCCGACCTCCGCTTGGCGTTGCGTCAACACGAGCGGTGGGAGCAGACGAAGGACGCTCTTGTGGCGTCCGGCGTACCACACGAGAACGCCCCTGTGGTAACACTCGCGTTGGATCGACTCGACGAGCGATTTTGAGGGGGTTCCATCTACTTGGAACTCAACGCCCGTGAATTGTCCTTTTCCACGGATGTCGACGATTTCGGGTACCTCTTCGGCCAGTTCACGGAACCGCGACCGGATGTACGTCCCGACTTCTGTCGCGTGGTCGAGGAGGTTATGTGATTCAATATACTCGATTGCGCGGGTCCCGCCGACGAACGCGGGGACGTTCCCGCGGAACGTGCCGACGTGACCGCCCGGCCCCCACGTGTCGTACTGTTCGTGATACATCATCGCACCGATGGGGAGCCCGGAGCCACCGATACCTTTTGCCATCGTCATCGCGTCCGGCGTCACGTCCCAATGCTCGGCTGCGAACCACTCGCCGGTGCGACCGAATCCGGTCTGGATCTCGTCGAAAATGAGTAGCGCATCGTTGTCGTCCGCGATGTCACGGAGTCCCTTGAGGAATCCTTCCGGCGGGACGACGACACCGCCCTCACCTTGGATCGGCTCGACCCAGATTCCTGCGGGTGATTCGTGTCCGCCATACGGGCTCTCGAACTTCCGTTGCACCGCGTCCAGCGCACGCGCACAGGTACCGTTTTGGCAACAGGTTTCGGCGGGGCAGAACGGCTCGACATCGCCGGTTGGTCCCGGCTCGGTAGGGTCCGGAAACGGGACGTGGACGGCGTCGGCCAACAGCGGCCCGTACCCCTCTTTGTACGCTTTTCCGGCGGTGAGACTGAGCGCGCCGGCCGTGGTTCCGTGATAGGATCCCTCGAAGGCGAGCAGGCCATGGCGGCCGGTGTTGTGTTTGGCGAGCTTGATCGACCCTTCGATCGCGTCGCTTCCGCTCGGTCCACCGAATATGACCTTGCTGTTTCCGCTAAGACCGTCAGGTGCGATGTCGTTAAGCCGTTCGATGAATTCGATTCGTGCCTCGGTCGGGAAGTCAACCGTATGAGTGACTTTATCGAGTTGCTCGTGGACTCCCTCAAGCACGTACGGGTTGGAGTGTCCGACGTTCAACACGCCGATTCCGGCGAAAAAGTCGAGGAATGTGTTCCCGTCGACGTCCCTGATGGTTGCACCTTTGGCCTCCTCGATCGCAATCGGTATGCGACGCGGGTAAGCGACGGCGTTGCTGTCGATCTCTCGTTGCCGGGCCAACAACTGTTCCGTTCGTGGTCCGGGGACCGTGTCCACGTCTGGCTCCATCGAAAAGTGGATCTCGTCGATCGGTGGGGTTGCTACCATGTGTCAAGACACTCGTGAGAGTATATATATTTAAGGAATATTCAAAGAAAGGCACACAAAAGAGTTCAAAGACTAGTTAGGATAGTTCAATTGAACTCAGTTCAAGGCAACAGCATCCGCGAGAATCTCACATACGTGTTCGTATCTCAGAGCCGAGCAGAACGTCGCCAGTTCGTGCTGCTACGCGTCCAAACACGAACTCTCGGCGTCAAATCATTACGAAACCCGAGTAAGAATTCTCCAGTGCAAAGCGTCATGAAGATCGAAACCGTTCAAGCGTCATCCGGTCGGGATGCCAACTGTCTCGTCGCCTCCGCGAAGGTTCGTGCGCCGGCAACCGCGTCTTCCCACTCGGTGTACTCCGCCTCGTTGTGAGTCTTGCCGTCAACACTCGGAACGAAGATCATCGCTGCGTCCGTGATCTCGTTGAGATACGTCGCGTCGTGGCCAGCACCGCTAACCATGGCCTGATGATCGGCTTCGACCGCTTCTGCGGCGTCTAGCACCGTCTGGCTCACCCGCGGCGAGAACTCGGTGTGGGGGATCCGCCAAATCTCTTCGAGGTCGTACGAAACGTTTTCACGGTTGCAAGCGGCCTCGATCTCCCGCTCGACCCGATCAACAAGTTCAGCGACGGCATCGTCATCGTAGCTCCGAACGTCGATAGTCAGTCGAGCCTCCGCAGGAACGACGTTTATCGAACCGGGCGAGACCTCAAGCTCACCAACCGTGGTAACGACGTCGTCTGCGACGCGGTTTGAGAGGCGGCGAACCGCAGTGACGATATCAGACGCGGCGACGAGCGCGTCTCGACGGGAATGCATCGGTGACGGACCAGAGTGATCTGCATCCCCATGGATCGTAGCCTCAAGCCACGCCATCCCGAAGACCCCCTCAACGGCACCGACGGCAAGACCGGCCTCTTCCAGTTTCGGCCCCTGTTCGATGTGTAACTCCAGGTAGCTGTCGTACGGCTCCCGCGGCTCACACGGTTCTTCCCCATTATAACCGATCTGCTCAAGCGCCTCTGCGACGGTGACGCCGTCGGCGTCCGTGTGTTTGAGCGTATCTGTGACGTCAAACTCACCGATGAACGTGCCGCTTCCCATGAGCGCGGGCTTGAACCGCGAGCCTTCCTCGTTCGTCCAATTCACGATCTCGATCGGTCGTCGGTGGTCAACTCCCGCATCCTCGAAGGTGCGGAGCGTCTCAAGGGCTGAGAGTACTCCGAGCTGTCCGTCGAACCGACCGCCGTACGGCTGTGAGTCAAGATGTGATCCGATCAGCACAGGGGCTGCATCCGGATCAGTTCCTGGTCTACGACCGAAGATGTTCCCGATCTCGTCAATACGAATATCAAGCCCCAGCGATTCAAGATCCTCGACAAACAGATCCCGTACATTACGGTCCGTTTCCGTCAGCGTAAGACGATGGAGGCCGTCGTCATCCGTCCGGCCGATCTGTGAGTACCTGCGGAACGTCTTCTCGAAGCGATCCGCATCGATAGTGACCATGCGGCGAGGTTATCGCTACCCTATTAATAGGCGAGGATAGCAGCAATTCATAACTGTTTCCCGCCGATAGCGTCGATCATCTTAGCTTCCCGAATCGATACTAGATTCGGTTGCTGCTCAGGGTTACGCCATCATAACGAAGTCTGTCCCGGCAAAGTGGCAGGCGCTCGTGGTCTTAGTATCGGCGGGGCTGTTCGCTGACCTCCTCGTGGTCCCATTCTCCGTGCTACACGTTTACATTTAAAATACTCCACTCCCCGAGGTAATCTCTTCCAGACCGTTCTCGTTGAGATATTTTTGTTCCGAGGTTTCCTAGAAGATCTGAACGTCAAACTAATCTTGGAGGCCGAACAATATCCCTAACTCTCGATATCGCGGGTACTGTTAGACTCTGTCCGATATAGATTCTGTTTATGAAACTAAATCCCATATTATCCCCTTTGACACAGTGATAACCAATCTCTGCCAAACCTTTAAGTACATGCGTTTTAGTCTCGATAGTGGATGTCACACATATGAAATCGAACGACAACTTCGAGATGACTGATCATAGTACCGATTATTCGAATGAAAATAAAAGAGACCGTGGGAGCCGTCGTGATTTTCTCAGGACGACCGGGGCCGGAATTGCAGTCGCCTCTGTGGCGGGCTGTCTGGGAGGGGGCGGAGACGGCGGTAGCGGACTAACAATCGGATTTTACGGGCCGTTCTCGGGTCCCGCATCAAATATCGGCGAACAGAAACAGATAGCCGCCGAGATGTCACGGGATATGATCAACGAGGACGGCGGCGTCCACGGTCAGGACATTGAACTCGTGTTCGGCGACTCGGAGTCGCAGCCTTCGGCGGGACGCAACGAGGTTAACCGTCTGATCCAACAAGAGAATGTTGACGCGATTGGCGGGGGATTCCACAGTGACGTCGCGCTCGCAACAGTCGAGGTCACCGCCGAACAGGGAACTCCACAGATCGTTGATGAGGCAGTCTCGAGCGAGATCGTAACCAAAATTAACGAACAGGAGTTGTGGAACGTCTTCAAAACCACGCCGCCATCGGAGGCGTACGCAGTCGGTTGGCGACAGCTGATCGAGCAGTTCCAGGAGAACGGGACAGGGTACTTCCCCTACGAGGACCAGACTATCGCGCTTATCGGGGAAGATACGTCTTACGGCCTCTCGATCATGGACCTGATGGAGAGTGAGCTCGATGAGATCGGATGGGAAATCATCTCCCAAGACGAAGTCAGCCTCGATGCGACCGACTTCACCTCGCTGCTCTCGCGGATCCAGTCCAACGAGCCCGACGTCGTCTGGGCTGTTCAAACGTCTTCCTCAGGTGCCGGCAATCTCGCCAGACAGTTCTCTGAGGCCGGGTTCGAAGATACCCACTTCTTCCACAACTACGGCCTGACGATCGCCGATGCACGCGAAACTGCAGGCGGAGCAGCCGATGGTGCGCTCACGATGTTGAACGCGGGGCGCGTCGACGCGCTCCTTGAGGAACAGGGTGCACTGGAAGCGTGGAGCGAGCGGACCGACATGGACATGACCGGCAGTGCAGCGCTGTCCTACCAGAACATCAAAGTTATCGCGGAGTACGCCTCCACCTTCGAGAGCCTCGAAGCCTTCCGCTCAGCGAGCGTTGAAGAGTGGGAGTCCACGGTCCTCGATCACGAACCAATCCCTGGAGGAAGTGGGTACATCAGCTATCAGGACAACCACCAAGCTGCTTGGGGGAGTACAGATAGCCAGTCCGCGCTCGGCTACCAAGTTCTCGACCAAGAGCTCAATCTCGTGTGGCCTTCGGAGATCGCAACCACGGAGATCGACACCTCAGTCTACTGATCAGGAATGCAGGCACACGATCGGGTCGGTGACAACGGTCCGTTCCGACCCAATAGAATTCGATCAGAGACTATCGGACTGGGTGGGGAGAAATGCGCATAACGCCCGTCAGTTCAGCTGACGAACGCGCGGCCGTGTTCCCCGTTCTCCAGCAGCTCCGCGACCACCTCAACCGAGAGTCATTTGAGAAGCAGTATGAGTCGATGGCCGAGGAGGGCTACCAGCTGTTCGCAGGTTACGTAAACGACGAACCGATTGCTGTCGCCGGGGTCACAATCTCGACGAACTTCTACCTTGGCCGACACGCGTACGTCTACGACCTGGTCGTCGATGAGAATAATCGCTCGAAAGGGTACGGAGCGGAACTTCTCGAATACGTTCACAACTGGGCCGCGGACAACGATTGCGTGGCTGTCGAGCTCGAGTCGGGACTCTGGCGCGAAGATGCGCACCGATTCTATCTCGACCTCGACTACGAAAAATACTGCTACTCATTTAAATATGACCTCAAGTAACAACCAAACTGATCTCTGTTACGCCTCTGCAACGGCGCTCGCTGCGGACATTCGCCGCGGAGAGCGCTCGCCAGTTGCGGTCGTCGACGCGTTCCTCGATCGGATCGAGCGGGTGAATCCCGAGATCAACGCGTATGTCACGGTGTGTTCGGAGTCGGCTAGAGAGGCCGCACGTGAGGCCGAGCGCGCTGTCGAACGCGGTGACGACATCGGCCCGCTTCACGGTGTCCCGGTTGCGATCAAGGATCTAAACCGCGTCGCTGGCGTGCGGACCACGTTCGGATCCCCGGCCTTCGCTGACCACGTTCCGGAGCACGACGACGTCGTCGTCTCACGACTTCGGGAGGCAGGGGCGATCATCCTTGGAAAGACGAACACTCCCGAATTCGGCCGTAAAACCAAGACGGATAACCCAGTATTCGGCGCGTCCGGGAACCCGTGGGACCCGAGTCGGACGACCGGCGGTTCTTCGGGCGGAAGCGCAGCGGCGGTCGCCGCCGGGTTAGCGCCGATCGCGCTCGGATCCGACGCGGCGGGTTCGATCCGGATCCCGTCAAGCGCCTGTGGCGTGTTTGGGTTTCTGCCGGACTTCGGCCGCGTACCTGCGGGGCCGGTTCGTTCCGACGCGTTCCAAGATCTGCTCCCGTACACGTTCCTCGGCCCGATCGCTCGGACTGTCTCGGACGCGGCGCTCATGATCGAGGCGATTTCGGGACCCGACACCGCTGACCCTAATGGACTCCCTACGCCGACCGGTTCCTACCGCGACGCAGTCGAGTCAGCCCCTGATCTTGCTGACCTCCGGATCGGTTACTCACCGGACTTTGGTGACTTCGTCGTCTCCAAGTCGGTCTCGGAAACGGTTGAATCAGCGCTTGATGACCTATCGGCGGCCGGCGCGACCGTTGAGGAGGTCGAGATTCCCTTCGAAGGAAGTTGGGAGGAGCGTCACGACGCGATCGAGTGGATCCTCCAGTCTCGATACGTGGGGCTATATGAGAATCTCAAGCAGGATTCCGACGTCGATCTGTTGACGATCGATGAACCGATCACGCCCGAGGTCCGCTCGCGGATCCGGGCCGGGCTCGAACTCGATACCACGACTCTTGCGACGGCACGCCGCCGCAGAACTGCGGTATACGACGCGATTACCGAGGCGCTTGAAGACGTCGACGTGCTTGTGACGCCGACGCTCGGCCGAACCGCGTTCGGTCTCGATGTCGACAACCCGACCGTGGACGGAGAGTCTGTTCACCGCATGCACGGCTGGACGCTTACGTGGCCGTTGAACCTCAGCGGACATCCCGCGGCCTCGATCCCTGTCGGGTTTGACGACTCCGGGCTCCCAATCGGAATGCAGGTCGTTGGTGGCCGGCTCGAAGACCGTAAAGTGATGTCCGCAAGTGCGGCGATTGAGGAGACAATCCCTTGGAAGAACGCGTATCCCCCGGAAGCGATCGAAGGTGACAGATGACACCAGTACTCTCAGTCGACAACGTCAAGAAACGGTTCGGTGGTATCGTCGCCGTTGACGGGCTGAACCTGGAGGTAGAGCCTGGTGAAATCGTCGGTCTGATCGGTCCGAACGGGGCCGGTAAGACGACCACGCTCAACCTTATCACTGGGTTCTTGACCCCGAACGAGGGACGAATCTCGCTCAACGGGACCGAGGTCACCGGCGACTCGCCGGACTCGATCTCGAAGAGCGGGATCGGCCGGACCTTTCAGATCTCGAAGCCGTTCGGCCGGCTCTCCGTGTACGAGAACCTGCTCGTTCCGAACGTCTCGTGCGGTCCAACTGAACAAGAGGCCCGGATCGACCGGCTACTCCAAGAGCTACACCTTGAGGAGGTACGGGAGAACCGCGCCGACGAGCTCAGTGGCGGCCAGAAGAAACTGCTCGAACTCGCGCGAGTGCTGATGCTCGAACCCGACCTGATCCTGCTTGACGAACCCGCGGCGGGGATCAACCCGGCACTGATGGACGACATCATAGACGACATTCAGCGTATCAACGAGCAGGGTACCGCGATCCTCGTTATCGAACACGACATGTCCGTAATAAGTGAACTCTGTGAACGCGTCGTCGTGATGAACGCCGGTCGAAACATCGCCTCGGGAACCTTCGAGGAGATCCGTGGAGACGAGACGGTCTGTGAGGCGTACCTCGGGGGAACCTGAGATGAGCCTCATCGAACTCGACGCCGTCGATGCCGGATATGGCGAGAATCAGGTCCTCCACGACCTCTCAGTCACGGTCTCCGAGGATCGGGTGAACTGTATCATCGGCCCAAACGGCTCTGGAAAGTCGACCATGTTGAAGTCCATCTTCGGGATGGTCGACGTCTGGAACGGTACGGTCACCATCCGAGGAGAGGACGTAACGAATGACCATCCTCGTGAGGTACTCGAACGGGGGGTCGTAATGCTCCCACAGGGGGGAAGCGTCTTTCCGGACATGAGCGTCAAGGAGAACCTCCGGATGGGTGCCTACCTCATCGACGATGAGGAGTTTCTCGGCCGTCAGTACGAGGAGGTATTCGATATGTTCCCCGTGCTCGAAGAGAAGCGCGCCCAGCGAGCCGGCGACCTCAGTGGTGGTCAACAGATGATGGTCGCGTTCGGACGGGCGTTGATGCCTGACCCTGATATTCTGTTGTTAGACGAGCCGAGCGCGGGGCTTGCACCTGACCTCGTCGACGATGTCTTCGAGCAGGTGGAGGTCCTGAAGGATCGCGGGCGAGACATGCTCATCATCGAACAGAACGTGCGACGAGTGCTTGAGATTGCCGAGTACGTCTACGTCCTCGACCAAGGACGACTGGAGTACGAGGGCGAGACCGAGTCGCTCCGCAACGAGGAAGACATAATGGAGATGTACATCGGAGAACGCCACAAATGACGGAGACAAGCACACTCGAACAGGCACGGCAACGCGCATCCCTATCGAGGGGTGAACACAATGGTTAGTATCGAACTACTTGTCCAGCAAGTGGTCAACGGGCTGCTATTCGGCGGTCAGCTCGCCCTGATGGCGGTCGGTCTCACGTTGATCTGGGGCGTCGCCCGGGTGTTAAACTTCGGTCACGGGGCGATGTTCATGGTCGGCGGATTTGTGGGCTACTTCACCCTCGGTGCGACCGGAAACATAGTCGTGGCAGTTGTTTCTGCGGCCCTCGTCGTCTTCGCTCTTGGATACCTGACCGAGGTCGCACTCATCAGACCCCTTCGTGACCGTGAAGAGTTCGGAATCCCGTCAATGGTGGTCACCCTCGGACTTGCGTTCTTCCTTGAGAACGCCTTCATCGTCTGGATCGGCTCACAACGCGAATCGTTCCCGCGATTCACCAGCGTGGTCTGGGATATCGGCGGAATTACCTTGAGCGCACAGCGGGTGCTGATCTTCGTTATCTCGCTCGTCGCTCTGGGGCTCCTGTTCTACGTCATCGCTCGAACCAAACTCGGACTCGGTATTCGCGCGGTCTCTCAAGACAATGACACGGCGCTGCTGATGGGCGTTCGCCCGAACCGAATCTACGCGATAACCTTCGGAATCAGTGCTGCGCTTGCGGGGCTCGCGGGAGTCCTGTTGGCCCCGCTTTTTGCCGTCTATCCATCAGTTGGGTGGTACCCGTTCCTCCTCTCGTTCGTTGTCGTGATGGTCGGTGGGCTCGGGAGCGTTCGGGGTACACTGCTGTCGGCGATGGGGCTTGCGATCATACGGAGCGTCAGTACTATTTGGGTCTCCAGTGAGATGGCGATGGTCATCCTCTTCGGAATTATGATACTCGTACTTGCCTTGTACCCAGACGGAATCGGGGGGTACCTCGAATGACCGCGATCGACACGCTCCGGTCCGGGATCGCCCGGACCGCCGAGCGTCTGACCGAAGACGCCCGTTCACGGAACGGCGCTGCCTTCGTGATCGCCGGCGTCTTGGGGCTGCTAGCGCCTGTGCTGGTCGGCGGCTACACCCTTGACTTGGTGATGCAGCTGATCATTCTGATCCTCGTGGTCACGAGTTGGATCTTCATCGCGGGCTACTTCGGAATGTTCAGCTTCGCACACGCCGCCCTCTACGGGATCGGTGCGTACGCGGCGGTCCTGCTAGCCGGCGAGATGGGGATACACCCCATCATCGCTGTGCTACTCGGCGGCGTCGTCGCCGGAATCCTCAGCATCCCGATTGCGCTCCCGGTGCTTCGCTTGTCAGGGGCATACGTCGGAATGGTCACACTGGCGTTCGCGGAGATCGTCTACCGGCTGGTGATCGTCTTCCGCGAAGTCACTGGTGGCCCGACCGGCTACACCGGGTTTCCATCCCTGTTCGGCGGGAATCGGATCGCGTTGTACTACTTTGTGTTCGCGCTCGTTGCCGCACTGCTTGTCGTGCAGTACGGGCTGCTGGTCAATCGCTTCGGTCTCGTGGCGAGAGCGATACGCGAAGCCCCCGACGCAGCGCGGATGCTAGGGAACAACGTCCCGAGATACAAACTCACCGGATTCATAATCGGGTCCGCGATCGCCGGTGTCGCTGGCGGTCTACAGGCTCACACCGTTCTGATCATCTCGCCACCGATGATCGAAGTCAACAGAATGATCGAGTTCATGGCGATGGGCATTATCGGAGGCCTCCGGACAATCGGCGGCGGAATCTTCGGAGCCGTGATCGTCTTCGGACTCTCCGAGGGACTTCGTGACCTTGGGGAAGTCAGACTTGTCATCTGGGGCGCGCTCTTGGTCGTCGTAACGATCTACTTCCCGGACGGGCTCGCTGGGAGTTCACTTGACCCGCGTGAACGACTCCGCGAACTGTTCGATCGGAAGTGACCGGCCGGTGGTCGATCGAACGACCACCTCCCGACCCGGCAGCTACGATGCGGCGGTATGGATAAACGAACACACCACACGAAACGAGACACACTATGACAGATAAAAACACACTGGCGGAAACAATCGAATCGAAAGAATCAGACCTCCTCAACCTGCTCGGCGATCTCGTGGCCGCGAAAACTGTGACCGGCGACGAGGCGCCGGCACAGGAGGTGATAATCGATCGACTTGAGACAATGAACCTTGAGCCAGATGTCTGGGAGCCGTCTGCGGACAACCTCGCAGACCACGAAGGATACTTTGAGACTTCCTCGTACGAAGCATACGGGTACGAAGGGCGTCCAAACGTTGCCGCTCGCGTCGAAGGTGGCAATGGTCCGACCCTGGCGATCGGCGGCCACATCGACGTAGTCGACGTGACCGAAGACGAGTGGACACGCGATCCGTGGTCGCTAACGCGAGAGGGAGACACCCTCTACGGCCGCGGCAGCGCAGACATGAAAGGAGGGCTCGCAGCGGCCCTGATAGCAATAGAGGCACTCGATTCGCTTGGAATCGAGCTCGGCGGCGACCTTCTCTTCGAGTCGACGATTGAGGAGGAAGACGGTGGCGTCGGTGGAGCGTTGTCGGTCCTTGAGCGCGGATACGTTCCCGATGCGGCTGTCATCGCGGAGCCCTTCGATCTCCCGAACGTCGGGATCGCCGGTGCGGGCGTGATGTACTTCCGGGTAGAAGTTCCCGGCAAGAGTGTTCACGCGGCGTGGGGCCATGAGGGAGTCAACGCGATCGGGAACGCCGCCACAATTTACCGCGCTTTAGAAGAGCTCGACACCGAACGGAAAGCGCGAATCGACTACGAGCCGGCCTACCGGGCGAATCCTGGCCTGAAGGGGAACGTCACGAACCTCAACGTTGGGACGATCGAGGCGGGCGACTGGCCGTCTACGCTCCCCTCACGGGCGGTCCTCGAGGGGCGGATCGGTTGGCCGCCCGGAGAGAGTCGGGCCGAGGTTCGGTCGCAGATCGAAGAGACGATCGCCGAAGCCGCCGCCAACGACGATTGGCTCGCCGACCATCCGCCGACCGTCGAGTGGTTCGGCTGGCAGGCCGAACCTCACGAGGTTGACAGCGACGGCGAACTTGCGACGCTCGCCAAACGCGTCGGTGAGGATGTCACAGGCCGTTCCGGCTCGTTCGTCGGCGGAAATGCGGGACTCGACGAGCGCTTCTACGACCTCTATTATGACGTTGACGCAGTCTCTGTCGGCCCGACTGGATCGAACCTTCACGGCGCGGACGAACATACGACTGTACCCTCGCTTCTGGAGACCGCGACGACGATTGCCTCGATCGCTATCGAGTACTGCGGAATCGAGGAGTAAAGGGGAACTACACCCCGCGGTTCCCTCCGGAGTCGATAGACCAAACCAATCGGAAAAAAACACCACCACCAACACACCATGACAACAGACATCACCGTTTATTGGGACGATCAGATGCTCGACCACGAACCGCCGAAAGGGGCCTTCAAATTCCCCTTTACACCCATTGTCGCGGTCCCTGAAGTACACCCGGACCGTCGTGAACGCGTCCAGAACATCCGGGCGATGCTTGACCATGCCTTCGGTGACATCTTCGAGACCGTCTCGCCGGACCCGGCAAGCCGGAAAGCGATCGAACGCGTCCACGATCCCGACTATCTTGACTGGCTCGTCGAGTTTTGTGCTGATGGCGGCGGCCGCATCGAAGACACGACGACTGGATTGAACGAGCACACGTATGACGCCGCTCGCGTCTCAGCCGGGGCTGCCATCGCTGCCGCGGGACAAGCGCTTGACGGGTCGAAAGACGATGGGCAAGAGGCGCTCCCCTATGCGCTGTGTCGCCCCAGCGGCCACCACGCCCAGCCCGATTGCGCAGACGGATTCTGTTACCTCAACAACGTCGCGCTCGCAGCGGAGGCTGCGCTCGCTACTGACGGACCGGCCGACATCACAGCCGACCGGGTTGCGATAATCGACTGGGACGTCCACCATGGTAATGGTACACAAGAGACATTCTATGACCGCGATGATGTGCTCTTCGTGAGCGCGCACAACGATCACGGCTCCTGGCACCCTGAGTACCATCCACAAGAGGGCTCGATTGAGGAGTTTGGCGAGGGTGACGGTGAGGGGTACACGCTCAACGTCCCGCTTCCGCCCGGCACGGGTAACCGGGGTTACGAGGCATTTTTCGAACGGATTGTTAATCCGGCGATTACTGGGTTTGACCCAGACCTCATCCTCGTCAGCGCTGGCCAGGATGCTGGACCGTCGGACATGAACGGTCGAAATATTGTGACCCGTGAGGGATTCCGGAAAATGGGCGACAGGGTCCAACAGCTCGCCGATGAGACGGCAGACGGCGCGCTCGCACTGATTCAAGAAGGTGGCTATCAGCCATCTCACCTCTCGTTCGCTACGCTTGGTGTCTTCGAAGGCGTTCTTGGTCGCACAGTCGACCTTGATGGGTATGGGACCGGCGACCCCTTCGAATTCCTTGACGAGCCGACCGAACTGGTCGACGAGTGGCTCGATCAAGCAGTCGACCATCATGGTAAATCGCCCGTTTTCGCCTAGTGAGGTGCAGCGAGCGCAGCCTGGACGTGGCTGACGCGGATATGGAGAGTGACGAGATTCCGACGTCGTACGTCCCCTTCCGGAACGCGAATCTGTTGTCGATGGCGACATCGTACGCGGAGGCAACCGACTCGGAGGCGCTGTTCATCGGCGCGCACTCGGAAGATTTCTCCGGGTACCCTGATTGTCGTCCGGCCTTTTTCGACGCCTTTCAGAACGTGATTGACGTCGGGTTCCGTCGGATCGTCTGTCGACTCGCCACCCTCTGTGGCGGCACGCTCCCCAACGACAAACACCGAAAAGCCGGGCGTCGTCGACTCGTAACATCGTTCTACTGATGTCTTCAGCACGTATCGTACCGGTGCTACGGTGAGCAGCGGGCGCGCTGTCCCGGCTCTCACCCATAGCGTGGGAGAATCGGCGATGTCTCGCTGTTGACTGCTCTGATGGGGCCCTTGTTCCTCCTCGGGAGACAGCGGACACAACCCCACCGAATCGCGGTCCGATCCGGTGTTGACAACGGATGGACGCAGGTCGCAGCCGCTGTCACCAGACGAACTGTTCGACAGACTGGAGCAGTCTACTGGTTCTGCCGCCGACAAAGACCAGTGAATCTGGTGTGCTGTGCGACACGCTGAAGATATTTCTCTGCGAATACGAGCGTATGCCGAAGGTCAGCGTCGAGATCCCCCAGGAGCTGCTTGATGACCTCGACGAGCACGTCGGTGACGAGGGAAAGTTCGTCAACCGAAGCGACGCGATTCGAGCATCGATCCGCAAAACACTCGATATGCTCGATGAGATCGATGAACGACACGGACGGGTTGAGACAGACGAAGCTGAGTCTCACTAGTCGTACCCACTGGAACAGAAGGTGCACAACGGACTGTGTCTCAGCTGTTAGCTGATAGCATCTGTTCTAGATCCTCCAAATCAACCAAAGAATAGGATTTCAACAGTGTCACGAAAGCCAATTCTCTGAAAGTGGCGACAACTCCTCACTTTATCATCGCGGCTGCTCAACAACCGCCAGTACAGTCCCATGCGAGGAGAGATTAGCATCTTCCGACCGGTCGAAGCGTACGCGGAAGCCGGCTCTTCTAGAACGCACGGTGTCGTCGCAATCATCTCGTTCTGTGTGTTTGTCGGAACCATCGTCTTTGGATTTGTCCCGGTCACGAGGGAAATCGAGACGTCCGGTTATTCGACCGCAGATCTACAGGAGGCAACGACTCGAACCGACGTGGACGCCATCCTACAGGCATTCGAGCCGGTCATGGATTCGGTCGTTCTTCTCTCTGTGCTCGATTACCTCTTTATCATCGCTGGGTTCTTTCTCTTTTTCTCGCTCCACTCTCTCGTGATGAAGCGACTGTCGTTCGACGACCGTCTAGTGCTGGTTCCGAAGCTCGGGATGGTGCTGACCGTCTGTTCACGGCTCCTCGACTCACTGGAGAATCTATGGGTTATCCTGATCTACTCAAACCCCGATAGCTATCCCACCGCTCTCATCAGCTTGATGAACACCACGCAATCAGCGAAATGGCTGGTAGTCACGATCGAATACCCGACCCTCGGACTGGCCATCGTCCTGGTTCTTCTGGTCAGATTCACATCTCTTTTCGATGGGAAGACGCCCCGGATTTGACATCCTCCTCGCCCTGAAGGGCGTCACCAGAACGCTATGCGTTCTGGTTGCCCGCCAGACGTAGTCTGGCGACGAGGATTCCCCAAAGGGGATATTCAGGTTGCGCGTTTCCTCGGTTCTCAAGTACGCTTTCGCGTGGAACGTCAAAGGTAGCCGTCCAGTTGTGACCAAGGACGTGCGTTACAGCGCGTGTAGCCCTGTCAAGGGGGCCTTCCTTCCTGCATACAGCAGGCGTCAACGACGGCTGGCTGTTCAACCAGCGAGGTAGCACGGTTCGCGTCAGCCGAACTGCTACACCGTGCATGGTTTACCCTCCCGTTGTGCGATATTCTCCGACGCGTTCAGGTCAGCATGGCGTCCACGATCACACTCCGAACACCAAAAGTAGTCACCATCACGGGTTCCCATCGAACCACACGCCGAACATCGCTGGCTGGTCTGGTATGCATCGACCTTCTCGACACGAATACCAGCACGTTCGGCTTTGTACGTGAACGTATCAACAGACGTACTGGCATACAACACTCGCTATCGTCCGGTCGGGAGTTTCATACAGCCATCTGACAAAGTGCCTCGTATGCCCGAGTCAGCGACTATCGACCCTGAGACTGCCGACTGGTTAACCCTCGACGAGGACGAAGAGATTGTTTGGTCTGGGAAACCACACGAGAGTAGCTTGATCCCAGCACTTGTCGTCGGACTGCCCCTCGCTCTCATCCTCATAGGGTTACTCATCATCGCTGGGAGCTATCTCCAGCGCGAGAATACACAGTACGTTGTGACGACAGATGGGCTGTACAAGAAGACGGGTGTCCTCTCACGTGACGTCCAGCGCATCGATTTCGGAAAAGTCCAAAACACCTCTTACAGCCAGGGATTCTTCGGCTCCCGATTCGGCTACGGAAACGTCGATATCTCGACCGCCGGCGGCTCCGGTATCGAGATGCAGTTCCGGTCAGTCCCCGAACCGCGCGAGATTCAGGAGCTCATCAATAAACGTGTGAAGGGCAGCCGTGGTGAACCGACGACGGAATCGGGTGAAACGAAGCGTGACGTACTTGACGAGATCCTCGGTGAACTCAGAGCGATCCGCTCGACTCTCGACGCACAACAGGAGACGACAGGAAACACATCAGCCACGACGTCCACCACCGGCAATGCGGCGGACGAACAATCGACTGGTGAGGACAACACCAGCCAGAATGAGTTCGTGAGTAGCAACCCGAAAGCCGAGAGCTCTCCCGCCGACCACGAGTCGGATGATGAACGGTAGCCAGCCATGACGGAGTCGATCGACCCGGCGATCCCGCTCGACACCAACGAATCGGTCGAATGGTCCGGTCGCCCGCGAATCACTACTATCCTGCCGGCAGTCGTGATCGGCGTTCTCCTCCTCGTCTCCGGAATCGTGGTCAGTGTTACTAGAGAGACCCTGCTCTTCCTCGCAGTCGTTCCACTCGGAGTGGCGATCCCGGTTTGGAAGTATTTCGCTCTGCAAGGCGTGCAGTACGTGATAACGGACGAGGCACTCTACGTGAAACGCGGCGTGTTGACCCGGTCTGTCACACAGGCAAACCTCGAAACCGTCCAGAACAGCTCCTTTGGGCAGGATATCACGGGATCGATCTTCGGATACGGCTCAGTTACGTTCGAAATCGCTGGTGGGGACGACCTCTCGTTCCGGGCGATCGAGGACCCTCGTGCAATCCGGGCACTCGTCGATCGAGCAGCATCGAACGACGATGGTCTCGGTGGGGACAGTCGACGGGAATCCGGTATCCCTGGAGATCTGTCGCAGTGGCAGCAAATTCGTGACGAGATCCGAGCGATTCGCAGCTCTCTCGGAGAGTAGTAGTTCGGGAACAGCCAGAAGGTAGATGGTGTACCCACTCTGCAATTGACCTCCTCCCGCGCCTGAAGACGCGGGAATCCCACCACGGGATTTCAGGCCGAGCGTGGCCCTACGGTTTCAAGACGCATACGTTCCAAGCGTCTCTTGCTTGGTAGCATCGGCTTGGCTGTCTTGTGGGGCGGTCAAACGCCCCCCATCCTCAGCCGAGTCATCGTCGTTCTCGTGTTCTCTGAAACGACTCTCTCCGCTGAGGTAGCGGTCTGCGATGTTCACCGCTCCGTTCACGTCCGCTTGGTACTCGCCCATCCAGCACGCATCGTTCGTACACTTGAACGTCGCCTGTTGTGGGCGGTATCCTACCTCACCGCACGCATGGCACTCTTTCGAGGTGTTGCGAGGGTTCACCGTCTTGACGGGGATACCCTTCTCGACGGCTTTGTATCGTATCTGCGCGTGGAGTTTGGCGAATCCCCATCCGTGGAGACGGCGGTTCATGTACTCGCCGTAGTCCATCGACTCCCGTATGTACGTCAGGTCTTCCAGAACAAGAACGGGATTCTTGACAGACTCGGCGTAGTCCACGACTTCGCGGGTGACGCGGTGGAACACGTCGTCTATCTGGTTCCACAGGTCGTCACCGAAGGACTCCGCGATACGTTCGCTACCGCGTGTCTGAAGTCGCCTCGTGGCGGTGAAGTAGGTCTTGCGGAGCCGACGAACGGTCTTCCCTTCGTCGGCCCATAGTTCGGGAGCGGTCGGGCAACCGTGGTCGTCACGGTGACACACCGTGACGAGCGACGCTTCCCCAATATCGACACCGATGGGTGTCCGTTCTTCGTCGGACACCTCGGAACCGCCCTCTGCGTCGCGGGTTGCGGTGACGTGAAGATACCACGTTCCGTCCCGCTCGAATAGCCGACTCTCGCCCATCGTGGCGTCTCCCGCGTTCAACGCTTCCAACCAGTCCCGTTGTTCGGGATTCGGTTGTGCTGGCATCCAGAGGTGGTAGTCCTCGTGGTGCGGGATTTTGACGTACCACTCGATAGCGTTCTCGGGCTTGTGGTCGAGTCGTAGCCCTTCGTTCGTGAAACGGACGGGGTGGGCATCGTGAAGTTCGCCTGCGTTGTACGTCGTCGTGAGTTGCGGGACGTACTTCTTGAGCGCATTCTTTGCGTATCCACTCAGCTTGTAGTTGACCACCACGTCGTTCGCTTCGGTCTGTGTGGTACAGCCAGCGTCGAAGGCGTCGTGAAGCGCCTGTTGGTACGCCTCTCGCGTCTCGCGGAGTTTTCTCCGCTTGTGCGCGTTCGGCTCTACCAGTTTCAGTTCCAGCGTCTTCGTGAGCGTGGTCACGACTCGTCCTCCTCGTGACGCTGGATGTAGTTCTTGACCGTCTCGCTCGATACGTGCCCTGCTGTCCCTGCGTAGTAGCCTCTCACCCATCCGATTTTCTCGCCGTCGTGGTCGGCGTAGCGGTGGTTGTACTTCCGAGAGCTGATACCTTTGAACCAGTTGGCGAGAAGGGATGGTGCGTGTTTCGGTGGGCTACTGACGAATAGGTGGACGTGATCGGGTTGTACGGTCAGGTCAAGTATTTCGAGGCCCTTGTCGTCGGCTATTTCGTGGAGGATGGTCCGCACACGGTCTGCGACCTCGTTGACGAGTACCGAGTTGCGGTACTTCGGCAACCACACAAGGTGGTAGTTGAGGTTGTAGGTCGCGTGCCGTGTGGTCTTCATCCGTGTTGTACACTATGAGACAATGTATATTAATACTGATGGTGAATCGGTGGGAAATCCAGCCATAGCGTCGTCGGTGGGGATGTACGCTATTGTCCGCTTGACCCCCGCCTAAAGACGGGGGTATGCGCTCGTGACTCTATCAGTCGATACAGAGGGTTCGTATCTGACCTCCTCTCCCGAGTCAACTACCCGGCCGACATCTCCGTCGTCGACAGCGAGACGGGCCTCGAAGTGTACGGTTTTCCCGGTCTCGAACACTGGGAGAACTCCCCGGCGACGGCTCGGGTGAGCTACCGCACCCGACTGAGTCCGCCTAGAAGAACAGCGTCCCGGCCGTGGAAACCGTGACAAGAACGATGTGAAAGGCGGCGTGTGCGACCATCGCCGTCTCCAGCGATCGCTGCCAGAACAGCCAGCCGAGCGCCACGCCGACGATCGCGTTCAGCAGGACGGTTCGGATGATCAGCGCGATCGTGAGATCGAACGTCGACGCCAGCGCGGGCAGGTGGCCGACGCCGAACGCGACCGCGCTGGCGACGATCGCCACCCACATCACCGCTGCGGGCGGCGTCTTCGTGCGCTCCCGGATCCGGTTTCGAAGCCCCCAGCAGACGAATGCGATCGGGGCCATGACGCCCCACCGGAGTAGGATCTCCTCCGTGATTCCGCCGTAGAGCAGTCGCATCGGAATCGACGCGAGCAGGTCCTGGAGCGCCGCCGCCTCCCCGACGGGTTCGACTGACTCGAGTCCTGTAAACGGGGCGAACACGACGTCGAGGACGGTGACGAGAACGAACAGCACGGCACCCAACCCGACCGCGAGGGGAAGTGATCGTCGAAACGCGTCCCAATCCGGGGTACCGCCGGACGCCCACGCGAAGACATGTGAGTGCAGTCCCGTCCGGGGAGCGGTCACCGTGCCGAGCGTCACGAAGATGACGAGGAAGATAGTCGAGTTTGCGGCTGCGACCAGCATGAGCGTCGGATACGACAGGACCGCCAGCTCGGGTATCGCCCGAAGGGTCGGCACGGAATAGATCGCAAGCGCGACGACGCCGATCAACCCGAGCACGAATAGCGCGACTGCGCCACGGGCGGCAGAACCCCACGTCGACGATTCGTCGTTCATGGCTCTCTTCTCGACAGTTGACGGTCAGATAGGATGTGGAACGTCTCCTCGATGTCGCCGAGCACGAGCAGCGCGTAGTACCGGAGATACGTCACGACGGGGACCTGCGCAAGCGTCCAGATGACGAGCATCGACAGTCCGAACAGGAGTGCGAGTGCGACGAGGACGGCGATTCCAACGGTCGACGACAACGAGACCGTCACGTGCGTGATCGCGGCGACGATGAGAATGGGGATGAGAAGCACGATTGCGACGATCCCGACCACGATCGAGGCGATGATTCCGGCTGCGACCGTCAACAGGAACGCAATCACGACATACGCCAGATACTGTTTCCACGCGGTCTTGATCGATCCCCAGAGGCGACGCCACGCCGCGAGGACGCCCGAGTCTGCCTGAATCATGAGCGGCACGACGAACACGGTCGTGAGCCCCGACACCAACGCGTACAGGACGCCGATGAGAAACACCATCGGGATCCCGACGAGGAACGCCGTGGCGGGGAGCGTGGGATCGCGTCCGGTCAGGATCGGAACGATGAGTAGTGCGAGCCAGCCGGCGAACAGCGCGATCATCGGAAGCCCGATTGCGATCCGGAACCCGAACAGACGGAGCCCCTGCCGCCAGCGCCGCCGCCAGTGGCGCCGGAGCGTCACCTCTCCCGTGCGGAGCGACTCGATCAGCACGAACTCCATGATCGCTCCGATCAGCGCGAACAGCCCGCCGAAGAGGATTCCGGCGGCGACGAGTGCGACGATGAGCGTCATCACGTCGACCGGGAGGCTGAACGGGAGCTCACCGTTCGAAACGTCTCCCGGTGGCGTCGACGTGTTGAACTGTGCCGTCGGGAAGCTCACGCCGCTCCCGACGAAGAACACGACAAGCGCGAGCTTCAGCCAGCGGCGGATATTAATTGGCGTCAGAAACTCTCGGGTGACGCCGAACGCTTCCTCGACGTTTTCGACTGCGTGGAGGGCCATGAGTCGAAATACTCAAACCAGATAGTTATCCCTTCTGGTGGTTGCCCACAGGAGTTTCTTCGTCACTCCCAACAGGACTGTGGTGAACGCTTCAATCCAGCATGACGCATTGTATTGTGGTCCGATCTCTCTGTCGCAGAGGAGAGAAAAGATGTCCGAGTCACAAACTGTGTTGCTGTGTCCGTGATGCGCAGATACGTCTAGCTTCCTAGCGTTCTGGCGGTCGTGTTTTCTGTGCCAGCGGTGCCGTTTGTTGGTGTTCGGATCTCGACCGATTCGTCGTCGTACACAGTCATGGTCTCGATCACAGTGCCGTTCTCAGCAACCCGTTGGACGATGACTGTCGGCGTCTCTGCAGTCGTTTCACTCGGCTCCGTCTCAGTGGGTGTCTCAACCGGAGTCTCACCTGCGAGGAACTGAGTGATTGTGTCTGTCTGTTCGAATGAATCAACATCACCGGACCGTGCGTCGACAAATGCGACATACGCAATCCCGCTGTTGTCCTCGGGGACGACGCGTACTTGCCAGTACTCTCGATCGTCGATGACTGTAAGGATCGGCTCGGCCGGCGAAAAGCGGTCCCAATCTGTCTGTGGCGCTGATTGCCTCACGAGGTCCGCTGCTCGCTGTGGGCCGAACAGCGAGTCGGCTGGCACGTACCGTTCGAAGGCGCCGCTTTGGCCGTCGATCGTCCACAGCTCCTTGAGTCCCTGTGCGTCGCCGTACGGTTCGACGGCGACGACGTACTGCGGACCCGACTCAGAGAGGATAAAGAACGGCTGATCGTTTCTGTCTCCGGGAAGCGGTGCAATCTCGATCTCGTCTTCGTGGCTCGTGTATGTGTTGAGAATCCCGTTGCGATACTTTGTCGCTGCGACCGACTGGAGCGCCAGTTGCTCAGGATACAGCTGCTGATTGTCGAGAATCGGACTGGCAGCAGCCTCGGAAGGCGAGAGCGTTTCGATTGAACCACTTGGATCGATGACAGCGACGCCTCCCCACTGAGGCGTGGTGTGCGGAAGCGGTGTCAAATGGAACTGCGGCTCCGAGTACGGGACGGCGATATACTGGGTCTCGTTGTGAATGACCATCTTGGGATCGCCGTAGTCAACGAGATACGCCTGCGATTTGAGGAGTTCCCACCGGTAGTTCCGATGGAAAATCGTTCCAACCCCGATCTCAAGCTCGCCATCAACGGACCGTATATTCGCCTGCTGAGTCGTCATATCGACGAGGACGGTTCCGGCCTGTCGTTTGGTGATCGTGTTGAACAGGCCGTCCGGAGCGAGCGGTGCCGCCCAGTAGGGAGTCCCGTTCACCACGCTAATGTCCGTGTCCCCGACGCGGTACTGCGGCCGGTTGAGCGTGTTCGATGCGTACCGATCGGCGACCGCTCGCGTGACGATACGCGGGTTGTCGGCATCAACATCGTCGAGTCGCTCAGCGGTGGCCGTCTGACTCATCGTTTGGTCGCTCAAGGTGACGCCAGCGACTGCGTTGGCGACGGGCATCAGCGCAACCGCAGCGATCACGAGTACAACCACCCCGACACGGAGTGGGGTAATCGTGTGGTCACTGCTGGAGAGCGTGTTGACGACGATCTCAACGCGACCGCCCGACCGTGCGGTGACCCACGCGGCGACGCTGCCGGCAACGATACCAAGCAACAGTAGCGGCGTCGTGTACACCGTGTAGATGAGTCCGTGGAGCCACGGCCGGAAGAACCACCCTATGGCGACAGCAACGAGTCCACCAACACCAAGCAGTATCCACGGTGGGTTTGAATCGGGCTGACCCGAGTCGGTTGGTGGCCAGTCGGTGAGCTCGTCATCGGATGACTGTTCGTCTGAATCGTCGGATGGAGGGCGTGGTGGCATTAGTCTGAATCGTGAGATTATGATTTTGAAACTGGTACGTGCGGTGTTATGAGTTCATCAACTCGGATCGACGGAGCATCAAGACAACTCGCCGATTGGGAGGGGGAACCTGATCGAACCACGAGATGGGGTGATTCCTACCAATAAATAAGTATTGGACAAATAGTCTCGTTGGATTTTATTCCTCAAACGGTAGGATAGATTAGCTCTGTTGAAACCTCTGCAGTTGATCGGTTCCACACACTCAATCGTTCAGTACAGACCGCTCAGATACCGATCGCCATGAGCAGTATCGGGATGTTGCGGTCACCAGCAATGAGCGAACCTATCGCTGGCCCTCCCATAGAAGCTCCAATTACGGCGGATAAGCCAGTATAACTGTATAGATCCTCCATAGGTGAGGTAATAACTTTTCTCACACACATTTATCCGCCAGTGAGTCGTCTCGGACGTATGGAGACTCAATTGCGCATGTATCTGGCAGGAACTATCGCTGCAGTGGCTGCGTTTCTCTTCGTTTCTCTGGCCTTCTCAGGACAGTTCAACTTCATACACGGAGGGGTGTACATCGTGTTCTTCATTGTGGTGATGGTCGTCTTCGCCAACTTCGTCAAGTGGGCCGAGTCGCTCGAATTCAACTGACGGAGCTACCCGAAGGATGCGTGGTCAAGTTTCTGTATTGACCGCAACCAGACCTGACTGTATCACCTACTGCGGATTTCCACAGAACCGATTAGATCGGATCGTACCGCCGTTTTATATATGATTCTCGTGGTTACATTGGATATGGCCCTCCACAACCCCTTCCGAGAAGCCTCACGACTCCTTCGTGAGCAACTGCTACTGTCCGTCCCGATGACGGTCACCGCCGTCCATCAGACCCCACAGCTGTTCTTCGAGATCCTTCCTCCGGTGATCTCTCTCGGTAGGGCAGACGAGACCTCATCGCGGTCAAACGCGACGACGGCCGACCGCTGCTCCAATGGGTTCGTCAACCCACACCTCTCCCAGTGATGCTGTTCACGGTCGTCGGGAGCGGCTTCGTCGCGCTCGGTCTTGCGATCGGCTGGTATGGGATCCGACCGCTTGCGGTCGTCCCGAGTGTCCTCCGTGCCACCGTCAGAGACCCAAGTGACCAACACCGGCTCCTTCGTCGTATGCTGCGGGATTGCGAATGAATCAGCCGAGGCCCTTACGACTCCGTTCACGGGATCACGGTGCCTCGGTTTCGAGTTCGAGATTACCGAACGGCAACCGTTCGGGATCGGGATCCCGTGGTTTCAGGCCTATCTCGACGGCGGGGTGGCGACGCGTCCGTTCACCCTCAACGGTCCGGCCGGGACTCTCGATGTCGTCCCATCCGCCAAACGGTTCGCGCTCGATACGGAATCGACTGTCATCACCGTCGGTGGCAGTGAAACGCCGCCCGAGCGCATCCAACGGTTCGTCGACGTGCGAGACGAACTCGAACCCGTTGCGAGATGGGTACGGATTATCCCGGGACTCGGGACGCGGCGCTACGTCGAACGTCGGATCGCTCCCGGCGAGGAGTATCTTATCGCGGGACACACGGAACGGCAGCAGAACGAGATCCTCCTGGAGGGTGATCTCGTCATCACCGATCGCTCCCCGAGACGGTTCGCGTTCGCACGGCTCTGGCGGGCAGTGTTCCCGACGGTGGTCGCGCTGGCTTTCGTCGCTGTCGGAGTCGGAGGCATCGCCCTATGACCGACTGCGGTACGAACCTGACTATCCATCCGTTACAATGACACGAGACACAGACGCCATCGAGACGCGTGAACTGACGAAACGGTTCGGGACAGAGATTGCCGTCGACGGGCTCAATCTCACCGTCGACCACGGCACAGTGTACGGCTTCCTCGGACCGAACGGGGCCGGAAAAACGACGACGATGCGGATGTTGACGTCGCTGACGCGGCCCACCGACGGCGAGGCATGGATCAACGGGAATCCCGTATCTGATCGTGATGCGATCAGGGCATCGATCGGGTATCTTCCCGAGGAACCGCCGGTTTTTGACGAACTCACCGGCCGCGAACAGCTCGAGTACTTTGGTCGACTTCGTGATCTCCCTGCCGCCGAGATGGAGACCCGGATTACAGACTGGTTGGATCGGTTCGATCTCAGCGACGACGCCGACAAGCGGATTGACGACTACTCGAAGGGCATGCGCCAAAAGGTTGGGCTGATTCAGGCGCTGTTACACGATCCCGACGTCGTGTTCCTTGACGAGCCGACCAGCGGACTGGACCCGCGGGCGGCTCGGACCGTCCTCGACGTCATCGCGGACCTGACCGACGACGGCCACACGGTGTTCCTCTCGACGCACATCCTCTCGGTCGTCGAGGAACTCGCGGACGTCGTCGGCGTCCTCTATGAGGGTGACCTCGTTACCGAGGGATCACCCACAGAGCTGACGGCACGGATGGAAGCGGAGGAGGGAACGACCCTCGAAGACGTGTTCCTCTCGGTCACCGCCGAACCCGGACCGGCAGCTTCCGAATCGGCTCCCAGAAACACCGGAGACGCTGCGGCCCGACAAGACGGACGAGTCGATGACGACGGAAGGGTCGAGGACCGATGACGCGAGCGAAACGTCTGCGGCTCATTGCCCGGGCCGAACTCCGCCGTCGCTGGCGGACGATGAAGGGGAACACAACGCAGTTGTTGGCGCTTGCGTTCGCGGGCATCATGCTGCTTCCGTTCTCGATCGGCGGGGTGTTCGGGGCATATCTCGCCGGCGGGTTCGTTGCCGGAAGCGAGACCGAGCCACTCATCGAATGGGCCCGGGTGGCGTTCGTCTACGGGTGGATATTCGTGGTCGGATTCGGTGGATACCGCGCGTACGCCGTGGCGCTCCGTCCCGACAACCTCGACGGCCTGTTGACGGCGGTTTCACACCGGGACCTGATCAGTGGCCTCCTCCTCACCGAACTCGCGCTCTGGTCCGCGTTCTTCCTCACAGTCGGCAGCGCCGCCTCGGTCGCGTTCGCCGTCGGTGCCGGCTCACTACTCACGATCCCCGCCCTGTTGCTCACATTGTGTCTCTTACTTGCGACCGGGATCCCAGCCGGCTTCATCATCGCACTCGGGGTGCGAAACGCCGGCGTTCGATCGCGGCTGCTCAGCCGCCTTCGAACGCTGTTTCTCGTCCTGCTCGGTATCGGGTACTTCGCGCTGATCTTCACGAACGCGTTTGCGTCAGCCCTGGAACCGATCTATCGAGTGCTCTCGCCGACGCCGATCGACTGGTTCGGGGATCTCGCCGCACTGGGGCTCGGTGTTGGGGCGTCACCGTTCAGAGCGATCGGCGCGGTGGGGTTCACAGGCGTGTTCGTCGTTGTAGCGGTCGTGTCCCTGTACCGACTTTCAGAGTGGCTCTGGTACGCTGATGGCGTTCACATCACTCACGAGGTCGAGCGATCGGACGATAGATCTTCGCGGTTCAACGGGCTCTCACGAATTCTTTCACAGCCAGTCTTCGGTGTCGTCGTAGCCGACTGGAAACGTGCCCGCCGGTCGCCGATCTCGTTGTCGTTCGCGTTGTATCCCCTGATCGTCCTCGCCGGCCCGATTGTCACGGCCGTCCAAACAGGGGAGATCGGAACTGGGCTGCCGTTGTGGGTTTTACTCACTGGAACGTGGGTTGCCGGGTCGTTGTTCGCGCTTAACGTGGTGGGCCAAGAGGGCGCAGCGCTCCCTGTCACATTGCTCTCAGAGGCCCCCGAGCGCTCACTGGTCACCGGACACGTCCTCTCTGGTGCCCTCCTGATAGCCCCGATAACCGTCGCAGCGACCGTCACCGCGGGAATTCTGAGTCCGCATTCGGTACCAGTCGTTGCGAGCCTCGGCGTGTCAGCGCTCGTCTTGTCGGCCGTATCGGGAGCGATCGGGACCGGAATAGGTGTCGGCCTTCCGCGTTTTGAGGCTGTCAGCGTCTCTCGAAGTACCAAAGCAATCGTTCCTAGCGCCTTCGCGTTCGCAATCTACTCGGTCGCGGTACTCATCGTTGCGCTCCCAGCCGTTATCGCTCACTCTGGTATTGCTGGCCACGCGCTCGCTTCGGCCGTCGGCGTCAACCGGTTCGTGATCGGTCTCAGTGGGACACTTGTTTCGGCTGTATTCGCGTGTCTCGTCGGTATCGTCTCAATGTACGTCGCACGAGACCGTGTTCGCAACTATCGTCTCGGGTGAGCAACCTGTCACTGGTCTCGGTGTCGTCGAGCTGACTCACTCGACCCTAATTTGACCGACCACCCGCGGTAGACACCCCTCCTTCGGCTCGGCGTCTGAGTAGTGGTCCGCGACCAGGTCGATGACGTCGACATCTGTATAACTGGCCGGTGCGCTCGCAGATGCTTCGAGCCCCCCATGACCAACTGCGCGGGTCCGATCTGAGGCCCGATACACCCCTCCCAAGATCCGGTCGTTCCGGCTGTAAAAGTTGAAACAGGAGCGTCGATCGCCGCAATAGCCGACCCGTATCGCCCGTCGCCCCCGACACTGTCGTTCGGAATCGCCCCACCGAACAGCGATACCGAGGCGACGGCGTCTGTCCGACCACGGTCGGCGAATTCGCGGAGCGTTGCTCCTGTCACGTGGACACCGAGTGAGTGAGCGAACAGATGGGTCGTCGCCCGTCATCGTCCGCCCACGCCTGTGGCTGAGTAGGATAGGGTATTTCAGTAGAGCAACTAACTGTGGGATATGAAGTGCCCTCCAAATGACAGCACTCGACGACAATCGCTTCAGGTGATCGGTGGTATCGGTATTACAGCCACCGCTGGGTGTCTCACGTCGTTTTCACGATTGGACTCCTGTTCAAACTCGAACGAGGGCGGTTTTTCATTAGACGAAGCAACGGTGACCGGTATCTCCAACGAGTTTAGCACACCTCTCGATGGGTTGCCTCACGCTACACAAGTCGCCGTTGCCGACGCACTCAATGCGGATTCTGGTGAATCTACTTCCCGGGGATACTACTCTCCGGATCCACGGACTGACTTCGTCGTCACGGGACCTGAAGCACACTACTCTCGTATCGAAACAACCGATCACGACGGAACACAGACGACCGGTTACGAATACTCGGTCGAGATCGATATCGATGAATCCACGCTCTCGGATGGGGTGACAGTCCGTTCGTTCACGGAATTGCCTGCTCACGATCGGGAGTCACTCCGCAGTGCGATAGGAAATTCAGGGCTCCTCCATGCACCACATTACACGTCGTTCTCAGTCATGTTTGCGTACGAACAGACCGAGATACGGGATCAGTCCGTGTTCACCCCGGATGGTGCCACACATTATCTGGAATGGGATGAAACGTTGCTACGATTGACCTTCGAAGGACAACAGACGGTGGAGATCACGAGCACGACCGTCTCGACTGAACTCGTTGCTACGTCACCGGCTGCGTTCACAGACCATATCGGCGACAACCGCGGCGTCGTTCTTGACTCCCTGACGACCCAACAGCAGGACATCGTGACCCAAGCGATCGACGAAACGTACACCGAATGTGAACCGTATTCGGAACCGTTCAACGATCTCCGGGAACGACTCTCAATACGTGACCATATCGCCGTGTTACTCGTTTACTATGACGGCAACTGGTACTTCGGCCATCTGTATTGACCGTAACGGGGTCAGAACGGACACCGACAGAAGGCCGGCCGAGTGATTGGGGCTCCGGTCTGCTGACCGCTGTGGTCTCTCTCAGCTAGAGGCGATCTCCGTTACGCTTCTTCTTCGTCGATTCGGAACGTTACACGAACCGGCTCTGGAAGAGGTGGTCGCGGAGCCGTCTCATGCCGCTCGATCTTTTCGGGCTTGCGCGTTTTTTGATGTGCCGCTCGCGCTATCGGAACACCCTTGAGGTAATTGAACTTCCCGAGAATGTCAGCACCACGCTCGGTGAAACCGTAGAATTTCCACGGCAACCCGCGCGCGTCCCTGTTCGGCGGATAGTCGTAGATTCAACAATCTCTGCTTCAACGAGGACCTCCAGTTGCTCTTGAACGGTCTTTCTCGATTTGTTTTGGTCGCAAGTCGAGATTCCCGTATTGTTTAATTGCAGAATGAATCCACGGTGCTGATCGACACCGGGGTGAAATATTCTCCTGATGAGGATTTCAATAGTGCCCAATCAATCCAACCGATCGAGATCTCCCCGGCGCTCTTGATGCATGATGCCACCAGCGAACAGCCGAAGTTTCGAAATGAGTTCTGACTCGGTCGCATACGTTTCCACCCGGAGGTCCCATCGCACCTGTGCAGATCGTATCATCGCACTCGTAACATCGTTCTCATGAACGAAGATGAACCGGTCACTGTGTGTTTCCGAAAGTGCCTCCAGAATACTCCCAGCTTCTTCTCCGACGCCGAAATTATGGCCGAGAAACGGTAAGATGAACGCAGTCGCGTTACTACACCGCGTGTATTTAATACTTTGAGTCGCCGCGTCTACATTATCAGTATCCACGTCAACGTCAAGAGCGAGAAATGCGTTTACTCCGGGTTTCACACGAAGTGCTCCCTGTACCCGTCGTAGCAGTGCCTGCGCCGCGTCGATCTCTTCTTTGCTCTGAAATAATTGCCGGAGCGGCCCTGGGAGGTCCTCTACGTCAATTTCCTGGCGCTCTTTCTCGCTGAGAACGTAGTTAAGATTGAACGATTTGTATGGACCCATCAAGTAGAAGAGAAACCGGTCGTACGTTACGTGACCTAACCGTTCGGCAATCACGTCACGCGTAATCTCCACAGTCATAAGCGATTATGTCCACTAAAAGTACTTAAAAGTCCCATTTTTTGAGAGAATTCGGCTTGAGAAAGACTAAGAGTCTCTCTATCCTACCGTAGAGTAAGATGGCGACGAACCACACACAGACAGCCGGAGGAGAATTTCCAGAGGATCCCGAAGAATTACTGCCGGAAGAGAGTGTCCTCAGCCTTGACGAGTATCTTGCAATGCACGCAGCCGTGGGGCATCGGACCAGATACGAGATCCTCTACCGGCTCGTCCACGGCGGTGACATGAGTCCTAAAGAACTAGAGGGAGTGATCGGGATCGATGACAGCACCCTCCACTACCACCTCAACAAACTTGTTGATGTGGGCCTCGTCGAAAAACGCCAGCAGACCGAGCGGGGCCAAGATGGCTTGTATACGTACTACCGAGCGACAGTGTTCGGAGAAGTAACGCTCACAAAGGGTGTCGACGAATTGATCCGCGGTGAAGAAGACTTCGAGACGATGTACAACAGTTCAGCCGATCGCCGATAGACTGAATAGGTGCTTGTCAGTGTGTTCGTCGCACCCAATTTGCGGCCTTCCACCTTGACTGCCTGACGGGACTACCCGTGAAACCGGTACAGTGACGTCACGTATGGCAACCGGTTGAGCATCCAGATTTCGATCGGTAGCCCCACGACCGTGATTGCGAGGGCCGACGCCACGTTCGCCCACAACAAACTCAGCCACCACCCACGAGGACAAACCGCAGTTGGCTACGTGGAGATAGACGAACCAGCCTGGTCTGTCGCCCGACTCAATGACGAGATCGCTGCCATCTTGGAATCCGCCGCAGATCGGTTTCCAACGTATGTTGTCGGCGAAGTGTCCGATGCGACAGCGAAAGGCTATGGGACGTTCTTCACGCTCCGAGACGTCGAGGCCACCTACGTCAACTGCTGGCGGAATTACACCCAGGTCCGGACACAATACCAGATCCTCAACGACATCGGCGCCACAATCGACATCCACCGCCAGTCGGCACCCCACGACGAACTCATCGAGCGGCACCAACAGTACGAGAATCCGTGAACTGTCGTCATGCTCGATGAGGTCGACAAAGTTGAAGCCCGAGCATCATTTACGATCTCCACAGCCTGCCGCAGTTTGCAATTATCTTCATCGCGAACAAAGAAGAGGAGCTGTTCAGCCGCGTCGACGACCGTTTCGTGAGCCGCCTGCGCTCTACACGTCCGGATGGACAAGTACCACAACGAGCAACTATACGACATTCTGAGTGCTCGAACGAAGTGAGGGCTTGAGAACGGCGTCATCACCGACGACCTGCTCTATTAGATCGCTGATGCCGCCGCTGGCGATGCCCGCCTTGCTATCGGGATGCTTCGCAGCGCAGCCAGCACGGCTGACCGCGAAAATCACGAGAAGATCACTAATGACATCCTCCTAGACGCCGCTGAAGATGCTCGTGAAGATGCTCGGGCCCAAATCAAGCAGAAGAGCCTGGATTCACTCACCCAACACCAGCGGGTCGTCTACGATATTGTTCGTGACCACGGCCCCCTCGGACCAAGCAAAATTCACGACCGCTATACTGAGGCGGTCGACGACCCACAGACGAAGCGGACTGTTCACCTATCTTTCGAAGATGCCTCAGTACAACCTCCTCGAGGCGGAGGGCACGAGTCGAGACCGAGAGTATTCACTCATCGATTCGGCAGCGACCTCACCGATGTAGTAAATTGTTGAGCGTGTCATCGAATAGTCTGCATACCCGTCATATGGCGAACTTCTCCAGGTAGATCTTGCCCCTGAAAGTGATATTCGGCACTCAGCCGACGATCTTTTTCCGGTGCATTCGGCATGAGATCCGTTCTATGAGACTTCTATACAGCAAAACAGCCCACGGACACAGTGTCCGTGGGCTGAATAGTGGGAGTATACTCCCGTATGAATGGTAGGCGGCGAACCGCGGTTCCCAGAGGATCGCTCACTCCAGTACTTCCCGGTACGCTGGTGGGCTTAACTTCCGTGTTCGGAATGGGTACGGGTGTTTCTCCACCGCTATGG
>Ga0306886_100186_pt1 | contig 33163 bp, 35 predicted proteins | sample AntDeeMetagen136_FD_190444 | JGI IMG/M metagenome (GOLD analysis project Ga0306886, IMG submission 190444) | Saline lake microbial communities from Deep lake, Antarctica - Metagenome #136 (v2) (version 2) | ecosystem: Environmental > Aquatic > Non-marine Saline and Alkaline > Saline | place... | reverse complement strand
GGTCGACGACTACGGCCTCTCCGTCGGAGCCGACGGATCGCTCGTCGTCTACGACGCGCCGGACCCGTTCAATGCGCTTCGAACGCGAGCGCCTCGAACGCTGGTACTCAAAGAGGGGCGCGAAATCTCCCGAACGGAACCCGCGAGCACGCACGTCGTCCGCGACGAGGGGGATCGATCGGTCGACTTCCAGCGATAACCGCGAGTCGATTTCACTTCGTTTTCAGCATCGTTCTCGCCAGCTTCCGTTCTTTTTCTGTGATACGCCGAACCGACGGACGCCTCGCTATCAGACTCAAGAAACGGCCGAAAAACGAACCGCTGCGACCGGATTACTTGAACGCGACGACGCGGGAGACGCTGGATTCTCCGCCGCGGAAGCGCCACGGGAAGGTCCCGATCTGAACGCGCTCGTTGAGCAGTTCCTCGGGGACCTGGGCGTTCTCCACGTGGATGATCCCCTCGGGGAAGAGCTCGTTGTGCATGAGCTGGTAGCCCTCGGGCGGGAAGACCTCGTCGAGATCGTCGACGCCGAAGTGGTCGGCCGCTTCCTCGGCGAGTTCGGGTCGGATCTCCTGGATGACCGTGTTCATCGGGTGATCGGCGCTCCCGCAGTCCAGGATGAGGTAGTTGAGGTTCATCTCCTTGCACCAGTCGGCGAACTCCGCGTTCGGCCCGGGGTGCTTACAGAAGTACCGGTGGGGATCCGCCTCCTCCGTGTGCCAGGCGTAATCCTGGTAGCCCGTGTGGATGAACAGGATGTCGCCCTCTTGGACGTCACAGACGTCCTCGATCATCTCGCTGGTGTAGACATCGTAGTCGTCGACCTTGTCGGAGATGTCGGCGACGACCGCGTCACCGACGAGCTCGTCGAGACCGACTTCTTCGATATCTCGACCGTGAGCGACGAAGTGTTTCTCGCCGTCGAGGTGCGTCCCGGTGTGGTTCATGAACTCGATTTTCTGCCCGTTCACCTTCTCCGTGTCCAGACTCTTTTCGTACCAGACCTTGGGGTTGTCGTACGTCGGCCACGCTGGCGTGTCAACTGACCACGGCTGCGTCAAATCGTACATCTCGTAGCCATCGAGCATAGACGCTACTTTCCGGGCATTTCACTTAAACCTACGTAAACCGGGTTGTCAAATACTACCGCGGGCAGTCGGCTGCCATCGAACGGATCGTTCGGATCCACGATACGGATCCAGTCAGCCGGTTTCTCACAACGAATTGTGACAACATTTATTAGTGCAGTTGATCAAACCGTTTGGTATCCGTGTGACAGACCCATGATTACCCATACCACCCACACGCATCGGTTCAGTTTCGACTGCCAACAGGCCGCTCTCGGCTCCACGATCACGCGCCCCGAGGGAGTATGAAGCCAGCACCGTTCACCCACCACCGACCGGAGACAGTCGACGAAACCCTCGAGCGCCTCGAGGAACTCGAGGACGCCGAACTCCTCGCGGGGAACCAGTCGCTCGGCATCGTGATGGCGAACCGACTGGCGACGCCCGACCACCTCGTCGATCTCAACGGCGTCGACGAGCTCGCGTTCATCGACGTGGACGACGACGCGGTCCGGATCGGGGCGATGACGCGTCACCGGACGATCGAGCGCTCCGACCGGCTCGCCGAGTGCATGCCGATGCTCCCCGAGGCCGCCGGACAGATCGCCGGCCCGTCAGTTCGCAATCAGGGGACGCTGGGCGGAAGCATCGGTGAAGCCGACCCGGCCGGGAACTATCCCGCAGCGCTGGCGGCGCTCGAGGGGACGATTCACCTCCGCTCGCTCGAGGGAACCCGCGATGTCCCCGTCGACGAGTACTTCATCGCCTACATGTTCACGGACCTCCGCGAGGAGGAACTCATCGAGTCCGTCTCGATCCCGACGGAGCCGTTCCCGCCCGAGCGAACCGGGATGACGTTCCTCGAACTCAAACGGGCGGCCCAGACGTTCCCGACCGTCAGCGCGGCGACCTCGATCCGGGTCGACGATCCGACCGCGGACGAACCGGTCGTCGAGGACGCCCGGATCGCCATGGCGAACGCCGCAGATATCCCGCTCCGCGTCGAGGACGCCGAGGCCCACGTCGAAGGCGGTTCCCTCTCGGACGAGGCTCTCGAGGCGGTCGTCGAGACCGTCGCGTCAGCGGTCACCCCCGAATCGGAGATGCACGCTGATCGGGACTACAAGGAGGAAGTGGCCGGCGAGTACGCCAAACGCTCGCTCGAAACATCGTACGAACGCGCAGTAGCAACCGAGATATAATGTTAGAATTCACCGGCGAAAACGAGATGGAACAGTCGAAAGATGAGCTCTGGCCGTACTTTACGGACACCGATATTCTCACGGAGTGTGCGCCCGGCTGCAAGGAGATGACCCTCATTTCCCCACACGAGATCGAGGCGGTCATGGCCGTCGGCGTCGGGAGCGTCAAGCCCGAATTCGACGTCGATGTCGTCGTCACTCGCGCCGATCGTCCGGACGTCCTCGAGATGAAAGCGGTCGGCCACGCGCCGCGAAACGAGTTCGAGACGGTCGCGGAGATGGAACTCAAGGAGAACGCCAGCGGCGGCACGACCGTCGTCTGGTCGGCGACCGCCGACGTCTCCGGAACGATCGCGAGCCTCGGCGGCCGCGCGCTCAAGAGCGTCACCAAACGGCTGGTCAAGAAATTCTTCTCGAAGATGCAGGCGAAAGCCGACGAGGGCGTCGAGGCCGAGTCCGAACTCGAGGCCGCGCCAGAGCAAGACGCCACGCTCGAGACGGACGACTAGTCGCGCAGTTTTCGGCCGACCGCGGCCCCGGTTTCGTTTCGGCCCGTTCGATGGTTTTTCGGTCCGTTCGATGTGTTCTCGCTCGAGTGTCGAGTGCCGACTGTCGGTCCACCAGCGTGTTCTCAGGCCGTCCGTTCGCTAGGTTGTGGAGAAAACGTCCACTCGCCACTTGGGGCAGCACTGTCGCTGCTCGGGGCAGCACTGCCGTTCCGTGCGGAGAGTGCGAGAGCGATCCGTGCGGAGAGTTCGAACCGAACAGCGAACGAACGGGAGCGGAGACGCCGAGTCGGCTACTGCTCGGACTCGCGGAGCTTCTTCCGGAGGTGGTCCGGGGCGACCGGGATCTGACTCGCGGGTTCCTCGACCGAGAGCGGATCGAGGGCCGCGTTGATCGAGGTCGCGATGCTCGCGGGCGCGTCGATCATCCCGCCCTCGCCGACGCCTTTCGCGCCCGTTTCAGTGAACGGCGACGGCGTCTCGGTGTGTTCCATCTGGATCTCCGGCACGTTCTCGATCGACGGCAGCAGGTAATCGAACAGCGTGATCGCCTGGGGCTGGCCGTTCTCCTCGTAGCCGAACTCCTCGAGCAGGGCGGCACCGATCCCCTGTGCGATGCCGCCGTGGGCCTGCCCCTCGACGATCATTGGGTTGAGCATCGTTCCGCAGTCGCGGACGGTGTGGAACGTAAGGATCTCCACCGAGCCGGTGTTGACGTCGACCTCGACGATGGGCGCGTTCGCGCCGAACGCGGCCGTCGGGTAGACCGGAAGCTTCGACGTCAGCGCCTCGTCGAACTCCTCGAGGTCCGTCGCGGGATGGTTGTAGTTGTAGCTCACTCGCGTCCGCCGCTCGTCAGCGGCGTTCGTCTCCGCGTCGAGTTCGGCGATTTCGGCCAGCGAGAGCGAGTCGTTGCCGCCGAGCCGATCGACGGTCCCGTCGTGGTAGGTGACGTCGTCGGTTGAGACGCCCCAGTGGTCGGCCGCGAGTTCCTCGACGTTGGCGAGGAGTCGCTCGGCGACGCCGACCGTCGCGCCCGAGAGCATGACGGCCATCCGGGACGCCGCGCTCCCGTACTCGGTCGGCGCGTCGACGCTGTCGAGGTAGCCGACCTCGATGTCGCTCGGCAAGACCTCGAGTTCGTCCGCGAGCAGCTGGGAGACCAGCGTCTGGTGGCCCTGTCCGGAGGAGTCGGTCGCGAGGAACGCGTGAACGGAGCCGTCCTCGCGGATCTCGGCGCGGAGGTGCTCGGGTAGTTCCTCGACCTCGTCGCGCGAGCGCGTCGCGAGGTCGTCCTTGTCGGTTCGCTGGCGATCGGTCCAGTCGGAGCCGCTGGCGCCGGGTTCGATAATGACGCTCGGCTGGACGCCGCGGTACTTCCCTTCCTCGCGTTTCGCGGCGACGACCTCGGGATCCAGCAGGCCGCCATCGCGCTCGTCTGCGATGATCTCCTCGATCCGGTCGAGCGTCGCGGGATAGTCGCCCGAATCGTAGAGGTTCTTGGAGGGAAGCGTGTACGGCATCTGCTCGGGCCGGATCAGGTTCCGGCGGCGGAACTCCGTCGGGTCCATATCGAGCGCTCGAGCCGCCTCGTCGACGATCATCTCGAGGGCGTAGATGTGGGGATCGACACCGAACCCGCGGTAGGCGGTCTGAGATGTCTTGTTGGTCAATACGAGGTCGTACTCGTAGGTGACGTCGTCGATCTCGTAGGAGTTCGTCAGCACCGACAGCGGCTTGAGAACCTGATTGATCGGATAGCGGGGGTACGCGCCGAAGTCGTCGACGAACCAGACGTCGAGTCCGCGCATCGTTCCGTCGTTGTCGACGGCCATCCGCATCTGATACTCCCGATCCGAGGAGTGCATGTCCCCGCCCTGAAGGTTCTCGAGCCGGTCTTCCTCGAACTTCACGGGGCGCTCGAGTTGCTGGCTCGCCATGGACGTCAGACAGCAGTAGCGGTGGATCCCGATCTTCGTCCCGTAGCTGCCGCCGACGTCGGCGGGAACGTTCACCCGTACGTCGTCGGCCTCGTACCCCAGCGTCTCGTAGATCATGTTGTCGACGAGGGTATGCAACTGGATGTTACAGTCGATGTCGAAGGAGTCGGACTCCTCGTCGTAGGTAGCGACGGCACCGGCCGTCTCGAGTGGGACGCCCGAGATGCGTCCCCACGTGTACTCTCCCTCGACGACGTGATCGGCGTCCTCGAACGCCGCATCAGGGTCGCCGAACTCGAGGCGTTCGTTGTCGACGACGTTCGAGCCGACGGATTCGTGGAGTACGACCTCGTCTTCGCGGGCGGCCATCCCGTCAGCGACCGCGTCCATGGCCTCGTACTCGACGTCCACCAGATCGGCGATATCCTCCGCGGCGTATCTGTCGGACGCGACGACGGCGACGACCGGTTCCCCGACGAACCGGACCTTCTCGTCGGCCAGCGCCCACTCGGGGAGTGCGGCCGGTTCGCCGTCTTCACCCGTCGCGATGCGGCCGACACCGGTCGGCATCGGGTTGTACTCACTCTTGATATCCTCGGCGGTGAGGACGAGTTCGCAGTCCGGGTGGGCCTCGGCCTCCTCGGTGTCGATGGAGACGATTTCGGCGTGGGCGTGCATGCTGCGCACCAGCGCCATGTGCAGGCAGTTCTCCGGCGTGATGTCGTGGATGTACTCGGCTTCGCCCGTCAGAATGCGGTGGTCCTCGACTCGCGGGAGCCCTTGCCCCGTGAACGACTCGCGGCTCGAGTCCGATTCGGCGTCGGCGTCGGTTTCGGCCGGGTGTGACGTAGACATGGTCAGTCCTCCATCGCGTCGGCGGCCCGTTCGACCGCCTCGTAGATGTTCTGGTAGCCGGTACAGCGGCAGATGTTGTCCGCCAGCCCCTCCTCGATCTCCTCGCGCGTCGGATCCGGATTCTCCTCGAGGAGCTCCTTGGTCGCCATCACGAAACCGCTGGTGCAAAAGCCACACTGGAGCGCGTGGGTCTCGTGGAACGCTTCCTGAATGGGATGCAGCGAGTCCGTCTCCTCCTCGGCGAGTCCCTCGACGGTCTCGATCTCGGCACCGTCGGCCTGAACGGCGTAGGAGAGACAGCTCTTCGTGGTCCGCCCGTCCTGCTGGACGGTACACGCGCCGCAGACGCCGTGTTCACACCCAACGCGGACGCCGTGCAGGTCGCACTCGTACCGGAGGAAATCCGAGAGTTTGAGTCGCGGTTCGACTTCCGCAGTAACCGGTTCGCCGTTGACGATCACGGTGATCTCTTCGGTCGGTCGCTCGGCAGCACCGTCTGTGCTATCTGTACTCATGGAATATGGTACCTCTACCTTCGAACAGCCCATAAACGTTGTGTTGCGATTCGGGTGCTCGCGCGTTCGAACGATTACACTCAAGTAGGGTGGGAAGAGTACACATCGTATGGTCGAATCGACTGTAGACCTTCGAGTGGTCAACGCACGAGTTGTCACTCCTGATGGCACTATCAACGGCAGCGTAGCGGCGAACGACGGCATCATCGTCGGTGTCGGCACCGAATCGAACCTTCCCGAGGCCGATCGAGAGATCGACGCCGAGGGCAACTATCTGATCCCCGGCTTCATCGACCCGCACGTTCACTGGGGGCTCTCACGGTACGAGTTCGACTACCACGAGGGCCTCGAGCACGACTTCGAGACCGAAACGCGCGGTGCGATCCACGGCGGCGTGACGACGGTCGTCAACTTCCTCCTGCAAAAGGAGCCGTACCTGCCCGACATGGACTTCTTCAAGCGGGCGGGCGAGGAAAACTCCTACATCGACTTCGCCTACCACGCGATCGTCCACCAGGACCACCACGTCGAGGAGATCGAGGGACTCGCCGACGAGGGGATTCGATCCTACAAGATCTTCTTCAACTGGTACAAGAACGCCTCCCCCGAACTCGGGATCGACCACTCCGACGCGGGCGGGGTCTACAAGGTGCTCGATAGGGTGTCCGATATCCCCGGCGGCGTCGTCATGTTCCACGCCGAGAACGAGGACCTCGCAATCCAGCGCCGAAAGGAACTGCAGGCGGAGGGGCGCAACGACCTCGAGGCCTGGTCCGAGTCCGCACCGAACATCTGCGAGGCGATGCAGATCGAACAGATCGGTCGACTCACGGAGTACACCGACTCTCGGGCGTACATCGTCCACATGAGCACGGCCGAGGGCGTCGACATCTGTAAGCGCTACCAGGAGCAGGGCGTCAACCTCCACGCGGAAACACTGCCGGCGTTCCTCTCTCACACCTACGAGCAGGACGATCTCGGCGTCTGGGGGAAGATTTCGCCCCCGCTTCGCGGCGAGGAGAGCAAGACGCGCCTCTGGGAAGGGATTCGAAACGGCGTTATCGACTACGTCGGCACCGATCACTGTCCGCACAAACTCGAGTTCAAGGAGAAGGACACGGGGAAACACGGCGATATCTGGGACGCGATTCCCGGCGACAACAACGGTATCGAGTACTTCCTGCCCGTGATGATGAGCGAGGGTGTCAACAAGAACCGCGTCAGCATGGAGCGCCTCGTCGAGGTCTGCTCGACCAACAACGCCAAGCGCTGGGGTCTGTACCCGCGCAAAGGCGCGCTCGCCGAAGGCTCCGACGCCGACATGGTCATCGTCGACCTCGAGAAGAGCACCGTCGTCGACGACGACTTCTACCACACGATGGAGCCGGGCTACTCCACGTTCCACGGCGACGAACTGACTGGCCTCCCGACGCACACGATCATCGGCGGCGAGGTCGTCGTCGAGGACGGCGAATTGCTCGCCGAACCCGGGGACCGAAACTACCTGCCCCGCGGCCCGGAAGGCGTCTCACTCGAGTGAACCATGAGTGACGTCGTGGGCGTGGTACTCGCTGCCGGCACCGGTTCGCGGTTCGAGGACGGCAACAAGCTGCTGGCTCGACTCGAGGACGAACCGATTGTCAGTCACGCAGCGCGCACGCTCGCGACGTCACCGCTCGAGCACATGATCGGCATCGTCGGCCACGACGCCGATCGCGTTCGTCCCGTGGTGGCGACGTTTGTGGACGACACGATCGATAACGGCGACTACGACCGCGGACAGAGCCGCTCGGTTCGACTCGGCGCTCGCGCCGCGCGCGACGCCGATGCGGACGCTGTCCTCTTTCTTCCCGGCGACATGCCCTGCGTCGATCCGGCGACCGTTCGAGCGGTCGTCGACGGCTACCGCGACGGCAACGAGGGGATCGTCGCGCCGACCGACGGCGATCGGCGCGGAAATCCGGTGCTTTTCGATGCGCGCCACTTCGATTCCCTGACAGCCGTTTCGGGCGACATCGGCGGGCGAGCGCTGTTCGAATCGGCCGACGTCCGTCTCGTTCCTGTGGACGATTCAGGAATTGCGATCGACGTCGATACGGTGGCCGATCTCCGACGCCTGCGTCACTCCGGCTGCGACTGAACGCGGTCGTGGATCGGCCCCTCTCGATCGCGAAGCCGGCCGCCGTCGCGACCGTTACTCGCTGCGACGACCTCTCCGACGATGCTCAGCGCGATTTCGACGGTCTCTCCGCCCCCGAGATCGAGACCGACCGGCGTGGCGATGCGATCCCGGTCGGCCGCCGACAGCGTCACTCCGTCGTCCTCGAGGCCCTCGCGGATCCGCTGAAATCGGTCGCGCGGTCCCATTAGTCCGATGAACGGAACCTCGGTCTCGAGTAGCGCCTCGAGTGCGAGACGGTCGTCGAGAAGGTTATGAGACATGAGTACGACCGATGTCCGGTCATCGACTAACTCCTCGAGGTCGGTCGGATGCGTCGCGACGACGCGATCCGCGTTCGGAAACCGGTCCAGGTCGGCCTGGCCGCCTCGCGCGGTCGCGACGGTCACGTGGAGGCCGACCTCACGCGCGAGCCGCGAGACCGGGCGGGTATCGGGCTGGCCGCCGAAGATCAGCAGCCGGTCGATCGGGTCGATTCCGTCGACGAAGACGTCGACGGATCCGTCCCTTGTCGTAACGGTCACCGTCTCGGATCGACCGGCGGCTGCCAGTTCCCCAGCTCGCTCGGAAACGGCCTCGAGAACTGACGACGGGAGTGACGGCTCGCCGGTTTCGATCGACGTCCCGTCCACCGCGATACCCGCGCGGGTCCCCACCGGAACCGGCGCCGTGTCGTCGGTCACCGTTGCGAGCGCGATCGGCTCCCCGCGGTGATACGCCTCGACCGGCGCTTGCCACGACCGAGTCACGGGCTCGACCAGTATGTCGACGATTCCCTCGCACCCGAGACCGAGCCCCCATCCGTCATCGTCGGACGTCAGGTCGAACGTCGCAATCTCCGGCTCGTCCGCCCGACGGACCTCGCTGGCGACATCTGCGAGGGGGCCCTCGAGACAGCCGGCCGTGATACCGCCGAATGCCGAGTCGTCGGGCCCGAACAGCATCTTTGCACCCGGTCTGCGGTACGCGGAGCCGTCGACGGCGATAACGGTCGCGACTGCCCACGATTGGTCTGAGTGAACGGCGTCCTCGAGCAACTCGAAGAGGTCGAGCGTCGTTATTCCCCACGGGTCTCCGTCCCCTGTCGTACTCATACTCGAACACACTGGCTCGAATAGTATATGTGTTATTCCACACCATGGCCGTTTCACGATACAGGACGGAACTCGAGCAGGGGGGTTCGTGAGTACGCGCTTCCCACGAGTCGTTTCTGAAGTTACGGTGATAAACTCCACAGAATATTTGGGATTGGAACGTGTATGATATGAGCGAGATAGTAAACAATTGTCCGGGAAAATGAATAGCGTTCTACGATACCGAACAACTATGTGGGTGGGTTCCAATACCTACTCCATGGCAGAGGAAGGCACGACCGGCATACAAGCGATCGACCGGACGTTCGGAATCGTCGAAGCGATGATCGAACTCGAGGGAGCGGGAGTGACGGAACTGGCAAATCACGTCGATCTTCCGAAAAGCACCGTTCACCATCACCTGTTGACGTTAGAGCGGGCGGGGTACGTCGTCCGAGAGAACGGTGAGTATCGAACGGGATTGAAATTCCTCCGGGCCGGCGAACGCACGAGAGGACAGCACGCGCTGTACCAGGTCGCTCACCCCGAAGTCGAGAAACTCGCCGAAAAGACCGACGAAATTTCGGGGTTGATGGTCGAAGAACACGGAGAGGGCGTTTTTATCTACCGGGACAGTGGATCAGAGGCGGCCCATATCGACACCGGCATCGGTGATCGCGTCCCCCTCCACTGTACGGCGCTCGGAAAAGTCATTCTGGCACACCTCCCTGCCGACCGTCGCGATGGTATCATCGACCGAGACGGCCTGGCCCGTATCACCGAGAATACGATCACGGATGAGGATGTCCTCCGCGAGCAACTCGAGGAAATCCGCGAACGGAAGATCGCGTTCGACGACGAAGAGCGGTTGAACGGGCTCCGAAGTGTCGCCGCGCCCGTTTTCGACGCTACCGGTCAGGTCATCGGGTCGATCAGCGTTGCCGGCCCCACGCATCGCATGCAGGGAGCGTATTTCTACGAGGAACTCCCGGAGACAGTTTTGGGAATCGCGAACGTAATAGAGCTCAATATCCAACATCAGTGACATTCGTTTCACGATATAGAACAGGGGCTGTCGGCCGTCCGTTCGATATCGGTTTCCCTTCTGCTATTTTCGCCCGTCTTTCTCCGCCGTTCAGAACTTAAATTGTATAATGAGATCGGTAACATGGTGTTTACAATTATACGACTGTAAAGCAAAACCGCCGGGGGTGAGCGGATATCTCGTTGCTGGAGTCGATGCGAAGGGGCCAGAGTAACCGAAGCGCGAGACGGGCGAAAATAATCCGTTTGCTGCGACTGATCGGGGGATGATAAGCCCGTTTTACGGTATGCAATGACAACAAAACCATCGTCACCGCTCGAACCCATTCTACTTGACAATCATACACATGTAATGCGCAGCGGTCAGCAGCAGCCGTTCGGAGATGACTGCAACCGGAAGTGACACGAATAGTCGAGACGTACCCTGGGAATGTGATGATGTACATGTGACTCCCCCTGCCTGCTGGTATCTACCTCGGCGTTCTTATCGAATCTGGGATGATCACTGAGATGGTGAGCATCCTGTGATCATAGCGGAGTCGATGGTCGTACATGTGGGACTTGTCGGCCGTATCACGATGCCAGCGAGCCTCGTGTTCAGCGACGATATTTGGTATAGCTACATATAGTTTATAATAGGTGGATCTGGGGCGCTCCACGCCTCTACCCACAGATACCGGGAGAATTCAGCATGGACAGAACACACTTGATTAGTTGAATAATCAAGCGTGGTTTTATGCGGGTCGGCTCCCTCTCCGAACCACGAACGATGGAATCCAGCAGGAAATCGGCTCTCGAGGGTGAGCGAGTATGAATCGTGGATCGACAGCAGTTGCAGAGCCACTCGAGGCATTCCTTCGATCGAAGTCGAAGGGTGAGAAGGGGAGCGGGAACTACCAGCGGAATCTCGAGCGCTGTGCCGATGACTTTCTCGAGTGGCTCGAGGCAGATTCCCACTCGGGCGGGACGTTCGACGAACTCGACGAGCGAACCTTCCGGCGATACGCGCGCGAGCTCACGAGTCGGGACCTCGCTCCGGGGACGGTTCAAACGTATTACGCGCACGTCAGCGCTTACATCGGCTGGTGTGTTCGCGAGGGGCTCCTCGAGGCGAACTACGCCCAGCGGAACGTCGCGAAGGAACCGCTCCCCGAAAACGATGGCCGACGGTCCGGGGATCAACAGGCCTGGACCGACGAACACCGGTCACTGATTACACGGTACGTCGACAAACGCGCACACGATGCTGCTGACGAGAAGGGGCTCGACGCTATTCAGGAGTTTCGGGACCGCGCGCTCGTCTACGTTCTCTGTTACTCCGGCGTTCGTGGCGGGGAAATAGTTGCGGATCCGAAGGATGAGCGGCGCAACGGCCTCAACTGGGGTGACGTCTCTCTCGAGGATCGAACGATGACTGTTCTCGCGAAAAAACAGAACTGGTCCGATCGATCGCTGACAAAACAAGTTATAAACCCTATGTCGCGATACAAAGACTTGCTCGATCCCGCTGGGGACGACTGGCCGGTATTTCCAACGTTTCATCTTCCGACGCTCTACGAGACGCTTCAAACGGGACTTCGTGAAGAACACGATTGGTCTCCGAGCGATATCGGGGAGTTCGTCGACGAGCTCACGGGCCAACCGGCTGTTTTCGAAGCGCTCCGTGAACATGAATTGGCGCCGTCCTCGATTAACACCGACGGCGCTCGCCGTGTTATGCGACGGCTGTGCGAGGAAGCCGAGATTGATCTCGACGATACCCACGGATATCTCGCACTGCACGGTGGCCGTCGCGGTGCTGGTGAAGTGATGGTCCGACAGCGTGGGTTCACTTCTGCTGCTCGCCTTCTCGATAATAGCGAGGAAGTAGTTCGGAAGTCCTACTCTCATATCGAGGCAAAAGAAATGGCCAAAGACGCCGGCGATGCGTTCGCAGAGCACGATACTTGACATCCCCTCTGCGGTAACGCGCGATAGCTCCTCGAGCTCGAGCCAGACGAACGTCCTCGAGAGACAGATCGTCTGCGGGCCACGATGACGTAAGATGTTCCATACCGCCGAACCGTTACGACTATTTCACTGGGTATCCCGGGAATACACCCATTATATGATGGTAATTCGACCACTCTATTACAAACGTATGGGTGTCACGGAATTCGCGTCGAAAATAGCTCATTACCTGCTGTGGCAAGCTGGTAGACGATGATTATACAGTAGATATACAGAACGCAGGACATGGTTCGGAGGTAGTCGAGAGATTTCCGAGTCGATCATAGACCGTCGTGCATCGCATCAGTATCGATTGGGCAAGGGTCTCAGCCGGCGAAGTACGACTGCAGTTCTTCCAATGGACGAGTATTGAGGACGGCATCGACTTCGCACCAGCCGCGGCGGGCCTGGGAGATACCGAGGTCCATGGTATCCAGTTCTCCCGTCGTATGGGCGTCGGTCGAGACGACGTATCGGACCGTCTCCCGGTACTCTTTGACCGATTCCCACTCGAGATCGAGTCGCTCGGGTTGGGCGTTGATCTCGATCGCGACGCGTTCGGCGGCGGCCGCCTCCATGACGGCGTCCAGATCGAGATCGAGCGGCTCGCGTTCCGTGCGCAAGCGGTTCGTCGGATGTGCGAACATGTCGATCGGAGACTCCCGGAACGCGTCGATCACGCGGTCAGTCGGGTCCCGTAACCGACCGTGGAGTCCGGCGACTATCAGATCGCAGTCTGCACACCAGCCCTCGGGAATCTCGAGTCCGTCCGCCGTGATTTCGGCTTCGATGCCCTGGAGGACCGTGACGTCCACGTTGTCGTCGGCGTTGACCTCATCGATATCCGTTCGTTGTCGATCGAAGCGCTCCCGATCGAGTGTCTCCGGAATCGGCGCATGCGGTCCGTGATCGGTAAGGAGGACGTACTCCAGATCGCGTTCGTCTGCGGCTTCGGCCATTTCGCGAACGGTCCCCGATCCGTCGGAGTACTCGGTGTGGACCTGGAGATCGCCCCGAATGTCGGATCGCTCGATCAAATCCGGTAACTCTCCGGCCGCCGAGGCATCGAGCTCCCCCGTGTTCTCGCGAAGCTCCGGCGGGATCCAGTCGAGTTCGAGTGCGTTGTAGATCGCTTCCTCGGTCTCGCTCGCGATGCGTTCGCCGATTCGTCGTCCCCCTCTCGCGTCGTCTCCGTCGCCGACGTCGAAGAGTCCGTACTCATTGAGCTTCCAGTCGCGGTCGATCGCTCGGTTGCGGAGCGCGATATTGTGATCTTTCGACCCTGTGAAGTAGACGAGTGCGGCGCCGTATTCCCGCTCGTCAACGATCCGGAGGTCCACTTGGAGGTCTCCGGAGACTACGACCGACGACTTGGTCTCACCGCGAGCGAGAACCTCCGTCACGTCGTCGTGCGTGCAAAAGACGTCCGTCGCCGCTTCCGGGTTGGGTGCAGTGGCTAACACGTCGAGGTCACCGACTGTCGGGCGTCGCCGTCGGAACGAGCCGACGATGTCCACCCGCTCGAACTCGTCGGCCGATTGGAGTCGCGTCTCGAGTTCCCGGGCGATCGGATCCGCTCGTCCGAGGAGCATCCGTTCCTGTCCCCGCTTTGCTCGCTCGACGTGATCGAGAATTGACTGCTGTGATTTCTCACCGAACCCCTCGAGGGGCGCGATTTCGCCCGCGTCGGCGGCGCGCTCGAGGTCCTCGAGGGTGGTCACGCCGAGTTCGAAGTAGAGTTTCTTGGCGGTCTTCGGACCGACGCCGGAGACGCTGGTGATCGCTTCGATGTCGATCGGGAGATCGGCTTTTAGTTCCTCGTAGTACGCTAGCTGCCCCGTTTCGAGATAGTCGGCAATCTTCTCGGCGATCGACTCACCGACGCCGTCGATCGCTTCGAGTTCCCCTCGTTCGTACACGTCTTCGACGGGCTCGGAGAGCGATTCGACGTTTCGTGCGGCGGTGCGATAGGCGCGAGGTTTGTACTCCACGTCCTCGATTTCGAGGAAGTCGGCGATCTCGTAGAGTAGCTGCGCGATCTCCTGATTTTTCATCGTCGTCACCCGCTCGCACTTCATCCTGGGTCCGTAAGTAGTCGCGTGTGACCTCGCAGCTCGTGACTCCGTCGGAACGATTCGTTCGTTGGTGTCGATCGCACACCGGGAAACGGACACGGACTTATCGCTCCACGTTCACCGTGGACGTATGGACGGAGATGACCTCAGTGGGTTACTTCCCGAGACGGAATCGAACGCCTTCGTCGGCTGGGGGATCGTCGCGGTTCTCTGTCTCACGCTCGTCGTGACGGTCGTCGAAGGCGCGTTCGACTGGACGTTCATCACGGCGTCCGTCGTCGCGATTCTCCTCGTTCCCCCGTTCACGTATCGTGACCCGCGCGTTATGCCCCCGTGGGAACTCGCGGTGATCGTCGCCATCCCGCTACTCTGGCACCCTTTCTCCGGCCACGGGCTCGTAATCGACACGGTCACGTACCTCGCCGTCGCCGCGCTGGCGCTCGTGATTGCTGTCGAACTCCACCAGTTCACGGCGGTGCGGATGACCCACACGTTCGCGATCGGATTCGTGGTGCTCACGACACTCTCGGTCGCCGGCGTCTGGAACGTCCTGCAGTGGTTCGCCGACGTCGCCCTGGGAACCTCGTTCCTGCTCGACGGCCGCTCGCAGGCCGCGATCAACAACGACGTGATGCTCGAGTTCGTCAACGCCGGCGTCGCCGGATTTGGGGGCGGAATCGTCTTCGACGTGTACTTTCGGTCGCGAGACCGGTCTCCGACGGAACGTACCTACGTTCCACCGAAGCCGCTCCCCGACGATCACGCCGAAACCGAGGCGCCGAAACTCAGAGACCGGCTTGGTCTCTCTCCGCGTCGTCAACGCCAGACCAGCCGGGCGATGCAGTTCGTCCTCGCGCTTGTCCTGTGTTGGGGACTCTATGCGCGCGACCTGCCGACGATCGCCAACGCCGCTCTCGCGCTCGCGATTACCTTCGTTCCGGCCCTCCTCGAGCGAGAGTACGACCTCCCGATGGACGCGGGGCTCGTCCTCTGGATCACCACGGCGGTCTTTCTGCACGCGCTCGGCACCACCGGCTTTTACGTCACGGTCGGAACGTGGGACACGATTACGCACGCGCTGTCCGCGTCGATCGTCGCCGCCGCCGGCTACGCGTTCTTCCGTGCGGTCAACGTTCACACGGACCATGTGCATATCCCGCCGACGATGATGGGCGTGTTCATTCTGGTCTTCGTCCTCGCAGCCGGCGTTATCTGGGAACTCTTCGAGTTTCTCGTCGACTGGAGCGCAGCGCAACTCGAACTCGACGCCGTCCTCGTCCAGCACGGTATCGATGACACGATTCGCGACCTCGTCTTCGACGCCATCGGCGCGGTGATCGTCACGCTGTGGGGGACGGCCTATCTCACTGACCTCGCTGACTCGATTTCGGAGCGACTGGACGGCCGGTCCGGAACCGAGTGAATCGACGATCGATATCGCCATTCAAATCGGCCCATCCGACCGGTTTCGCAACGAACGGTGATCGAACAACAGTGCAACCCTCGGTTCCGGATACCGCCGACGATTCGATAGTAACGTCCACGGCTGGATGGACCACCAACCTTGATAACATGATGTCTGACAGGTGCCTGACGGGTTCGTTCGAACCGGACGGCAGTCTCAGCGAGGACGGGACGGCCACGCTAACCGTCCAGCACTCAGTTTCGGTTCGGTATCGGAACGCCCCTCGAGCGTCGCAGCCGATAGAAATACTGTGCCGTTGATTTCTCCGGTAGCCGATCACCGATGACCTCGTACAGGGTCCGCGCCTGGTCTTCCGTCAGATCGGCGATGGTGGTCCGTCTGTACTCTGGTGACTTCGACTCAAGGTGGGGTCGAAAGTAGCCGTTAATCTCGTACATTCGCTGCCCGTCGCGTTCGCGCACCTGTCATGTGATCTCGCCGTATTGCATACGTAGCGGTTCGCTCTCGAGCGAGAAAATAATTTCAGCGATCAGTGTCGGTCCGCTTCGTCCGGCGCTTCGAGCCACGCGTCGGTGATCCGCAATCGACCCCAAGAGCCGTGCCACTCGCGGTGGGACTCGAAGGCGATGGGACGGGACATGTGTGGCCCATCGGTGACGACCGTCTCGAACTCTCCGCCCTCTCCGAGGAGGTGGACGCCCTGATCGCGACGAAGGGCTTCCAACTCGGCGAGCGCGTCGCGATCCAGTCGCCGACCGAGCCAGGACTCGTCGAACCCAGGGGCCGTCACTTCGACGACGACGATCTCGAGCCCTGACTCGATCATCGTCTCCGCGAGCTCGCGCGGGTCCACACCCCACAGCGGTGCACAGAAGTCACAGCCCACACGGTTACAGATCGATCGAACGTGATCCGTCCGGTGCTCGCTCTCGACGGTACCCACGATAATCCCGGTGACGCCGCCGTTGAGCTCGGCGTCCAGCGCGTGGATGGTGTTTTCGAAGGAGTCGATCTCAGTTCCCTCCGCTACTTCCGTGTCAGGCGCGAAGTCCGCGTCGATGTCGGGAGGCTCGACGTCGACGGCAGGGAGTCCGGCGTTGACGAGCGGGATTCCGATACTCTGTGCGGCAAGTCTGACCACGGGCGCCGCGGGCGCGTGGTATGCTGAGGCGGCCGTCGGCGAGTGGACAAAGACCAGTCTGCGGACGTCACGGCCGTTCTCGAGGGCCTGGTAGAGTGCCAACGAGGACTCCTTGCCGCCCGAAAAAAGTACGATCCACCCATCATCCGGTTTAGACATACGCTGTAGCTCCTTCCGCAAGCGAGCACTGATAGGGGTTCTCGTCGGAGTTCATAGATATCCTGTTCGGGGATCGAAACACAGTGTCACCCTCTGTACGGCGAACCATCCGGTTAGCTACGATAATCCCTCTAATAAAGATTGGCGTGAGCAGCGGTTCGCAGCCGTCGACCTGACTGCCTCTCGAGACCGAAAACTCGAGGACGAGGGGTTGTGAGACTGATGACGGCCGACAAACAAACCCTCGGCGCGACCGTTACGTCGATTCGTCCCTGCTTTCGTCGTCGTCCGTGTCGTCGCGGACTGTCGCCACCTCCTGCTCGTCGTCCCCGTCCGTGTGACGCGGTTCGTCGGTCGGTTCCATATCTTCGTCCGGTTCGACGGCCGCATCGGTCGGTTCCATATCCTCGTCCGGTTCGACGGCCGCGTCGGTCGGTTCCATATCCTCGTCCGGTTCGACGGCCGCATCGGTCGGTTCCATATCCTCGTCCGGTTCGACAGAGAACTCGTTTGGCGTGACGGGGTCTCCGTCACCGGTCAGGGCGGTCGGATCAGCCTCGAGGCCGTGATATCGCTTTTCCTCGACCGCCTCGTCTTCCATCGGCAGGTCGCCCTCGAGTCGGACGGCGTCGTCGGTGATTTCGCGGACGGAGTCCGCGTCCAGTTGGCGCGTCCGGTCGACGACGCCCGCCGCGCCGTCCGAGGGACCGTCCGAATTGACGGCGTCGGCGTTCGGCCGGACGTGGGCGACATCACCGTCTACCGAAGCGACGACGCCGATCTCCTCTCCGTCGTCGTTCTCGACCGGCTTACCGACATCGTCGTCCGTGAAGAGGACACACATGTTATTGACTACCAGTAGGCAGCATAAGTCAGTGGCACCTGCAATCGTCGGGGCAACGTGCGCTCTCAGCGATCGATATCCGGTTCGATGTCGGCCTCGGCCGGCCGTCGGCTCGAGAACGTCATCCAGCCAGTCCGCCATCACGCGTCTCGGTACGGGTAACACTGACTATAGTAGCCACCGAACGTCATTGCACGCCCGATCGAACAATAGCTATCCGATCAGTGTGTGAATCGTTTCAGTGGCTACGATACGAATCCGATCGTCGACCTCGTATCGTTCGGACCGCTGGTGTCCCGCCCGACGTTCGGTTGACGCCGTCTCTCCGGCGCAAACCCGTTCGGTGACGGGGCCCCCAGAACCCCATCGGAAACTATCACCGAGCAAGACAGCCGACCACGTTTAACTCCGTCGGCGATGGACGGAGACGTATGCAACTCCTCGTGGCCGTCGACGGATCCGAAGAGTCCGAGAACGCCCTCGCCTACGCCGCCGACATCGCGGACGCGACTGACGGATCGATCACGGTGGTCCACGCGGTCGACCCCACCGCTTACGACGAGGGCGGGAGCGAACCGATCACGTCGCTTTCGGATGCGGACGCGCGCTTGATCCTCGAGAGCGTCGCGGACGCCGAACAGCGGGGCCTGGACCTCACTGCGGACGCGGCCGAACTCGCCGAGGAACTCGGTCACGACGCCGAGGTCGTACTCCTCTATGGCAATCCGGTCGCTGAGATCGCCGACTACGCCGAGGCCGAGGGGTTCGATACGATCTTCGTCGGCCACCAGGGCAGATCGGAGCGGACGGGGCTGTTGCTCGGCAGCGTCGCGAAGTCGCTCGTCGAACGGGCGACCGTTCCAGTGACCGTCGTGCGCTGACCACGACCCCGCTGGGACTCGTCACGGAAGGCGGCGGGATCGATCACTCCTCGAGCAGCCAGCCGAAGCGTTGGTCCCGGAACGCTTTGATCGGGAATTTCTCACCCCTTCTTTGGGTCTTCTTCTCGCGTGTCTGTCGCTATAGGACTCGAAATCGTTTATCCCGTGGCTCGCGCCACACCTCTCGCCGGAGGCGAAGTACGACCCTCGGATCGGTATGCAGTCGAACACGGGCGCGCAGGAGCACTCTCGCGACGTCTCTCGTCGTGTTCGTGGAAGCGGATCCTCGAAGCAAGGACGTTCATCCCGTAATCCCTGTCATCGATCCTCTTGACCATCTCCACGATTTCGTCTTCTACAGAGAAAAGCAGGCCGAGATGAAGGCCGTATGCCCGGCTAAACGTGTTCCGTGCACTCGCTATACCGTTCAATCGTCTTTTGGAAGATAACTACTGACAGCAGCTCAAAACGGTGATCAGATTGCGATCGGGAGCGAAGATCGCTGTTCAACAGCGGCGGTCAGTGTTCAACAGCGGCGGTCAGATCTCTTCACTGACAGGCTCCCAGATAGTACACCAGTCTTCGACTGCGACGTATCCCTCGACTGCAGCACAGGCACCCCACGTATCGCCGTTCTCGTCTGGGATAAATTCCGCACAGTTTCCGCAGGACTGTCCCGGTTGAGCGGGACCGTCCGCGATGGCCTCGACGGACTCCATCAGGCGAACGTTTTCCTGACTCTGAAGATCGTCGGGATTCCGCTCCTCACCCGTCTGTGAACTCGCCGTCCGGTACTCCGCTGGAACCTCGGCCGTTGCCAACTCCTCCTCTGACATCCCTTCGGGAACTTCCGGTTCAGGCAACTCTTCGTAAATCTCACACCAGTCCGCACCATCGATGTACCCCTCAACCTCCGCGCAGGCGCCGAACTCGTCGCCGTTCCGGTCCACGATGTAGTCGGCGCAGTTCGCACAGCACGTTCCCGATTCGTGTGCGTTGTTCTCCTGTGCCTCCTCGTATTCGGAGAACTCGACATCCGATTTCGCGCTCAACGCCTCGGGATCGCGTTCTTCGCCCCCGAGCGATGTTGCCGTCATGTACACATCGGGTACGGGCCCACTTTCGAACTCCTCCGCCGAAATTCCCTCCGGGAGTTCCTCGTCGTCTTCCTCGTCGTCCTCCTCGCCGTCTTCCTCGCCGTCTTCCTCGCCGTCTTCCGCCGCCTCGTCTCCATTTCCCATGTCATCGGTGCATCCGCTCAATGCTGCGAAGCCGGCCGCCACCACGAGGTAATTCCGTCGACTCCACATGTCGTAGTTCGATTCCCCGTCCCACCACCATTTGCCTTCTGACATCCCTATGAATTTCACCGTCCTGATATATAATACAGAACCCTTCGTCTGCAAGAGCGAGAATATCCGCCGTATTGGATAGATGCAATTCGGGATTCGGCGTGGTTCACAGAGCGGTTCTATGGTAGTGAAGCCGACCGTGCGACTACGCATTGAACAGCGAGAGGAGGTTATTCCTCGAGCAGCCAGCCGAAGCGTTTCTCCCAGAACGCTTCGCTCGGGGGCTTCTTGCTCTGTCCGTAGGTCTTCTTATCACGGATCTGTCGTTCCAGGACCTCCTTGGCCTCGTTTATCGCGTGGCTCGCGCCGTAGCCCTCGCCGGAGGCGATGTAGAGCCCGCGATCGGTGTGCAGTCGAATCCGCGCGAGCAGGAGCGGCCGCCCGCGGCGCGTCTCGTCGTGTTCGTGGAGGTGGACCCTCGCGTCGAGGACGTTCATTCCGTGGTCCCTGTCGTCGAACTTCTCGACCATCGCCACGATTTCGTCGTAGGCCACGTCATCAATCAGGTCGGTGCCGTAGACCTGGACGCCGCGTGTCCCGCCGGCCTCCCACGTGAGCGAGTCGAGGACATCGGTCTTCGTGACGATGCCGTGTGGCGCACCGTTCTCGGTGACGACCAGCGACGACGCGTCGATCTCGAACATCTCGTCGACAGCCACGTCGAGCGTCTCGTCCGGCCGAATCGTGCGCACCGGCGAGACCATGATATCCCGGACCGGGAGGTCCAGCATCCGCTCGGACTCCCCCTCTCGAGCGCCGAAGCCGCCGCGTCCCGCGCGAGCGGTGCTGGCGGATATTTCACCCCCAAACGGATCCGTCCCGCCCGCATCGCCGCCCTGGCTCTGCACCTCGGCTCGAACCGTGATACCGGTCACGTCGTAGAGGCTGAGGATACCGACTGCTTCGTTCCCCTCGACGACCGGAAGGTGCGTGATGTGATTCTCACGAAAGACATTGAGTGCGTCTCCGAGGGTGGTCGCCGGGCCGATCGAGACGAGATCGGCGGAGTGGGCCTCGGCGACGGTCGCCGCGTCGAGGAACGGCTCGACCTTCCGGAGGATATCGTCGACGGTGACGACGCCGACCAGCTCCTGGCCTTCGAACACCGGGAGTAACCGTGAATCGCTGTCGATCATGAGCTGTGCCACCTTGCGAACGTCCTCGTCCGGCGCGAGCCGCGGCACGTGCCAGACGAGCGATCCGAGCTTTTCGTCAGGTTGGCGATGCGAGGTCGCGAGTTGTCTCCTGGTGACGACCCCCTCGAACTCGTCGTCACGGATCACGACGCCCTTGACCGCGGAATCCGCGAACGTCCCGACGAGTTTCGAGACGGTTGCTTCTGGCGTGAATTCGACGTACTCCTCTGATACGACATCTTCGATATTCATGATTGGTTGCGTGTTTCCGGTTGCTTGGTCATGTTGCTATCCCGCCGGAACGACGCTGCTAGCACTGGCAGTTCGTCACCGAACTCCAAGTATCGATGTGGTGGTTCCCATGTTTGAGGAACTCGTCGATGCTCTCGTCCGCTTCCGATCACTCCAGAGACGACATCGCTACGCCGTCGACGACGACCACGGTTTTGCCGGCCAAATCGGGCTCCGCTCGATCGTTCCGGTAGCGCTCGGCCTTCCGACGTGCGTTCGCCGCTTCTTCCTCGCGCTGTTGCTCGAAGTCCTCCTCGTCGCTACCGGTCTCCACGGAACGCCTTTTCGTTCCGCCAGATGCTTCCAGCATTCGCAACGGCACCGATGGCATACTCCGGATTGCCCGAGGCGCCGATTTTCTTCGCGACGACGATGTCGAGTGGGTCGTCGAGCGCATCGGCCACTGCTCGTCCGAGCGGGAGGCCGCCCCGTGGGATGGCAAGTGCGATGTCAGGGTCGATCTCACGCTCTCGAAGTTCTGTCGCGAGTTGTTTCCCCGCTTCTTCTCGGTCGGTGAATTGGCGAACTCCTGCCATCGGCCTCGGGTGGGAACACGGAACACGACTACAAATATAGTAGCCACTGCAAGTCACTGCATACCTGATCGCACGACAGCTATGCGATCAGTATGTAACTAGTTGCAGTTGTTACTATCACACACAGGCGACCCTCGAGCACGGGTCTCCCTGTATACTAATCGTTGACAGTGTCGAGTTACGTATGGGACACCACGCAGACAGTCTCGTGTCCATCCCAGTCGACGACGTAGAGCTCGAGGGTATGCTCGAAATCCCGGCTGACGCATCCAGAGTCGTCGTCTTCGCTCACGGGAGTGGATCGAGTCGGCAGAGCCCGCGTAACAACTTCGTCGCGGATATCATCCGCGATCAGGGTCTCGGGACCCTGTTGTTCGACCAGTTCACCTGCGAGAAGGACCTCCACGTCGTCGAGGGAGCGGGACGCCGCTTCGAGGGAGACGGCGAACTCGAAGAAGTCGCCGATGTGGCGTCCGACTGGTTCGCCGAGAACCTGAAGTAAGGGGCCGAGTCAGCGTTCGCTTCCTTCCTCTCTCCGGTTCGGCCAGCTCGTCACAGTGTCGCAATCCAAGTCGATTCGTTGACCGACTTCGCTCGGTCATCCACGTTGAATCGGCAACTACTGTGACTGGCGGGGACTCTCTCGCTGTTGAACGGTAGCACGTAGCTTGAAGTCCGTGGTCGCCGAGTAGACTGGTGCCATGAACTTCGACGAGTTCACTGGAACGGTACAGCACCGACTCGAGTTACCGGACACCGGCCGAACGGTTCGGACAATCCGGGCGACGCTCACGACCCTCGGACAGCGAATCCCGGAGGGCGCGGCCGAGGATCTCGCCGCATCGCTCCCGATGGAGATCAAGTGGTACATCACGGGCGCCGTCGACGACCACGGCCAGCGGTTCGACTGGCAAGAGTTCATCTCGCGGGTCAGCGAGATCACGAAGGCCGATCCGACCGAGTCGGCCTATCACACGCGTGTCATCATCGACCTCGTGGAGACGGTAGTGCCGGAGTCGGACTTCCAGCAACTCCGCGATCAGCTACCCGAAAGCGAAGACGACGAGAACTGGCGCAAGCTCTTCGAGGTCGTCGACGCCGGCGGGTGGGGTGACGCTCAGGAGGCCCAGACCGGCGGCGGCCCACAACCCGAACGGACGGACCCAGAGCGCCTCGAGGTGGACGACGATTCGTCCAGCGAGGGCGAGAAATAACGCGTCTCACCTCGGACTGGCGTCCATCCCGCGGACGATCCCACCGCGACGGTCGTCCGAGAGTAGCGTCGCTCGACTCCGCGTAGTTTTCCGTCCGTCGTGTCGGTCTTTGTCACGACGACACTACATTCCGAATCGGTGATAGATGTAGCAGTCTATTAACTGGTTCGGGGATGAAGGCCTCTTCGGAGCAAACCATGCCAATCGAAGACCTGTCTAGAAGCGATGTCGTAACGGCCGAGCCAGACGCCGCAGTCAGCGAGCTCGCGACGATCATGGACGACGAAGGGGTCGGTAGCGTCGTCATCACCGAGGGAGATAGCCCGGTCGGCATCGTAACCGACCGTGATCTGACCGTGCGTCTCCTCGCCGAAGAGGCCGATCCCTCCGAACGGACGGCGGAAGACGTGATGACGGAAGACCCCGAGACAATCGAGACGGATGCCGGGTTCTACGAGGCGACGAACATGATGGCCGAGCACGGAATCCGTCGGCTGCCCATCCGTGAGGGCGACGAGCTCGTCGGGATCATCACCGCTGATGACCTGACGGAACTCATCGCCGACGAGGAACAGCAACTCGCCGAGGTCATCCGAGCCCAGCGTCCAGAGTACTGACTCGTCGGTAACGGTACGCTCGTGGTCGCGCTCGCTGTGCACATCCGTCGTTCGGTCGGGCCGAAGACGACGGTTGCGGCCAGATTCCGGATCGCCCTGCCCTTCGGTCTACCCCGATGACGAGGGCGCAGCCGGATGCCAGCGTTCGTTCGTCGGAATCCCCATCGAATCCGATCACGAGCTGGTGCGAATCGAGCCAAGTGCCCACAGGAACGGTGCACGACGGAGCTCGATGCCCGTTCACCGGGTTCGCGGTCCGGTTTGAGACCCCGAAGCGATAGATGCTGTTCGCAATTCGGACCTGTTCTACGTGTTGAACGACGTCAAAGCCAAGGCAGTCGTCACCGTACGGAGCAGTATGTACGATGATATTCTCGTCGCAACCGACGGGAGCAACATCGCAGCGAACGCCGCATCGATGGGGATCTCGCTCGCCAGGCGGTTTGGGGGCGAGATACACGCGCTAGCGATCGCCGAAGAGAGACGAGATAACGCGGCGCGTCGCAGCAAACGTGAGGCGGATGCGGAAGCGATCGTGGCGCAGGCCCGCCAAGCCGACTGTGAGGCCGACGCGGTCGTCCGGAGCGGGCGGCCGGCGGACGAAATACCGGCCACCGCCACCGAAGTCGGTGCCGACCTGATCGTCCTCGGCACCCACGGACGGACCGGATTATCGCAGGCGCTGCTCGGAAGTGTCGCCCTCGAGGTGCTTCGAGAGGCCCGCCAGCCGGTCCTCACAGTCGGTCCGGACGCTGCTCTCGAGGGCCCTGAGCTCGACGACGTCCTCCTCGCGACGGACGGGTGGTCCGGCTCACGCGCCGCGACCGAACACGCAATCTCGCTCGCCGACAGCGCCGACGCTAGGTTGCACGCGCTGTACGCCGTCGACGTGAACTTCGATGCGCCGGAGCAACGAGAAGCGTTCGAAGAACACGGCAAGAAGACGATGACGGCCGTCGCGGATCGTGCCGAGGAACGCGGCGTCGAAGTGACGCGAACGGTCGTCGACGGATCGGCCCACGAGGTCATCCTCGAGTACGCGGCCGACGCGGACGTCGACCTGCTCGTGATGGGCACCGAGAGCAAGACGACTCTCGAGCGGCTCGTGGTCGGTAGCGTCTCCCAGCGGGTGGTGCCGAACGCGAGCGTCCCCGTCGTGACCGTCCGAACGATCGACTAGTAGTCGTCATACGACGATGCCAAGGCACTGTGTACCGGGAATCCGCTTGACCGTCTCGTCGTCCATCCGTTCTATCCCGTAGTCGGTGAGGTCTCGAGACGGCTCTGCGAGTGGCTGGACAGGACCGACGATCCAGTACTTGACGGGCCTGTCGTGCTGGGTAACTACGACCGGATCCGGTCGCGGGTACCGCACGATAATAAGTGGATTCCCGACGAATTCACCATATGGTCGATCGGCTACTCGTCCCGACGGACGGAAGCGATCCCGCGACTGCTGCGCTCGAACACGCCGCTACCATCGCTGCGACGACGGGAGCGACGGGACACGTACTCCACGTGGCCGAGAATACGGACGAAGACGATCCGGTGGCCGAGCAAATCGTCGACGAAGGCATGGCGTGGTTCGAAGACGCCGGCGCGACTGTCATCGGGGAGATCCGATCCGATTCCCCCACTGGGGAAATCGCGGACTACGCCTCCGAGATCGATGCTGACGTAATCGTCATTGGGACCCATGGCCGGCAAGGGATCCAACGGCTCGTTCTCGGCAGCGTGACTGAGGCCGTCGTCAGGGATGGCGAGGTGCCAGTCCTCGTCGTCTCGCCGGATGGGGAACTCGACGTCAGGTATCCCTACCAAACGATCGTCGTTGGTGTGGATGGAAGCGAACACAGTCTGGCTACCGTGAAACGCGCGGTCTCGTTCGCGTCCCCCCATGCAACGATCCACGTTCTCTCCGTCATCGACGTGACGCCGGTCGTCGCCGACGAGCGAATCAAAGCCCAGTTCGAAACCGCCGCGAAAACGATCGTCAACGACGCCGAAGCGGCCGCCCGAGCGGCCGGAGCGAACGACGTCGAAACCGAGGTACTGATCGGCCCGCCCGCTCGAGAGATCCGCTCGAAAGCTGCCGATGTGGGTGCGGACCTCATCGCGGTCGGCACGCACGGACGTCGTGGCGTCGATCGGCTCTTACTCGGCAGCGTCGCCGAACGCGTTCTTCGAACCGCGCCGACTCCTGTTTTGACCGTCCGCTCGGCCGATCGGTGACGGTTCGATCCGACATTCCGATGCGATCGCCTGGTGACGCCAGACTGCCAGCGGGCCGTCCCCCGCGGTATCTCGACGCCGATGACCGCTCGCGGCCCAGGTTCGATGTCGGTCTCCTGTGGGCCTCTCACGCCGGGACATCGTTCTCGTTCCCGGATATAGTAGCCACTGAAACGACTTACACACTGATCGCAACGCCGTTATTCGATCAGCTGTGCAGTGACTTTCAGTGGCTACTATCGGAACTGGGTACAATATTCATTCTGCTCGGGCTCGTTAGAACAACACGCATGGAGAAGAACGTCGGCGGAATAGACCGTACTGGACGTATCGTCGTTGGACTAGCGCTCGCGATCGCCGGGATCGCGGCATTGACTGGCTACTGGGCCATCGGCGCCGTCATCGGAGTGATCGGGGTCGTCGTCGGTGCCGTCCTCCTCGTGACAGGGACGACCCAGAAGTGTCCGATCAACGAGGCCGCGGGAATCGACACTACGACGGATGACGCCCGATGACGGGAGGAGACAGACGAGATGGGTTCGAACGTAGTAACCGAGCCCGAGTGAACCCGTTTCCGAACGCCGGACAGCTCACACCGGATTCGGGGTCGCTTCCGGCGGATTTCGACGGCCGGTTCCCGACCGTGGTGACCGATGGACGAGGGTAAGACATCTACGGACCCCCTCTCGTCAGGCTCGATCGCGAGAGTGAATCGCCCAAAACGCGACGCGATCGCCTGGTACGATCGGATCAGCCCTTGGTACGACGCGCTCGTCGCGCGGTTCGATCGTGCCCCCCGGAATCATGGTATTAACCTCCTGAACGCCGAGACCGGCGATTGGGTGCTCGAGGTCGGGTTCGGAACGGGACGAGCGCTCGTCTCGCTCGCTGACAGTGTCGGATCGAACGGTCGCGTCGTCGGACTCGACAGCTCCGGCGGGATGTGCGACGTCACCCGAGAGCGAGTCGCGGAGGCGGACGTCACGGACCGGGTCTCCCTCGTCCGGGGTGACGCCGAGCGACCGCCGTTCGACGGCGACGCGTTCGACGCGGTATTCGCGAGTTTCACGCTCGAACTGTTCGACACGCCGGCGCTGCCGACCGTCCTTGGGGAGTGGCGGCGAGTGCTTCGGGACGACGGCCGGCTCGGGGTCGTCGCGTTGTCCAAACGCGACGCCGGGCCGGTAACTCGCGCGTACGAACGCCTCCACGAGGCGTTTCCTCGGTACGCCGACTGCCGTCCGATCTTTGTTCGCGAACTCCTCGAGGAGGCCGGCTTCACCGTGGTCGAGGCGGAGACGTACCCGTTGTGGGGACTGACGGCCGAGATAGTGGTCGCAACTCCGCGTCGACATGACGACGATCTGTCGACGTGAGTGACGGCTCCGAGCCACTATCTCCGCTCGAGTCGGGAGGGACACTACGTTTGAGAGAGGCGACGACTCGGAATCGAGGTGCAGAACCGACAGGCTGTCACGGTGGGTGCCTCGGGGCTTGACTCCGAGGCAATTCACTCGGATCGGTTTGTGGCCACCGCCAGTGCGAGAATATCGTGTTCAGAAGGCGAAGAGCGGGTTCAGGCGCGGATAAGTCGATCGAAACGGTTTGTGCACGCTCGAAAACGACGGTCGTCAGATCAGGCGGTCAACACCGGCCGATCCGCGTACCGGACCACACGATCGGCGACACTTCCGATTTTGCCCGTTCGATTGTGGCTCTGACCCTGAAATCCGATTACTATCAGGTCGGCATCGAGTTCTCGGGCCTTCTCCGTGACCTCCTCCCAGGGCCGGCCGTGACAGACGTTGCAGGTGCACTCGATACCAACGTTGTCAGCGCGCTCGACGAGCTCCTGGAGCATTGCTTCCCCCTGTTCCTCGAGCCTGGTGAGTACGATTTCGGCGCTGCTCAGGGCGGGTTCACCGTATCGGTGCGTCTCGACGCAGTACATTGCGTGCACCTTGGCATCGTACTGTTCCGCGAGCGCTAACGCGTGTTCTACCGCTCGATTCGCGGGGTCGCTCCCATCAGTCGGGACGAGGATTGTATCGTACATCGGTCACGAGTAGCAACACCGAAGTCAGCTAAATAAGACATACTAAATTATTTGATATAAATCTGCGGGAGCAGGCTATCGACATCAAATCGTCGTTCGACATCGATTTCCTTCCGAATTCCTCAGCGTGTTCCGCCTCGAGACGTGTTTCAGGCCGTCATCACGGGGCGATCGACGTACCTGACGACGCGTTCTGCGGTGCTCCCGATTTGACCACCGGAATCCATACCGCGGTTGCCAAGGAGAAGCAGGTCCGCATCGATCTGATTGGCATACTCGCCGATCACTTCGTGTGGACGTCCGTCGTGAATTTCGATCGTCACATCGATGTCCGCCTGCGCGGCGATATCGTCTAAGATGTCCTGACCGCGCTCTCTCAGGCCTGTAATAACGTCCTCCGTATCCGCCAGCGTCGATTTCCCGTACCGACGAGTGTCGACGACGTAGATCGCGTGGAAGTCGGCGTCGAACGTCGACGCGAGATCGAGTGCGTGATCGGTTGCGCGGGCCGCTGATTCGCTTCCGTCGGTCGCGACGAGGATTGTCTCGTACATGGCCGTAGTGGGTCCACCACTGGACCGTACAAATAGGTTCAGGCGCTGTCTCACTGCAGAGTGACGGTACCGTCCAATGGATTGGATCGACCTCAGCGGTCGTTCGCCCGGTGCTCTGTCGCGTCTGGTGCCGACACGTCGCGAACGTCGTCCGGAGTCTCCTCGAGGAGTTCGTCGTGAAGCGGTACCGACTCGCCACAAGCGGCCCCGGCCGAACCGTCGCGACCACTCTCGAATACGAACGGTGGTCGGACGAGTCAGTATCGTCGCTGCATCCCAGAGTGGACGCCTTCGAACTGCGTCTCCGTGAGGCGGTTACTGGAACATTCCGGCCTGTACCTGCTGTTGTTGCTCTCCCTGCTCTTCGGCCATTTGCTGGTACTGCTGTGCGACCTGTTGCATCCGCTCTCGGATCTCGTCGGCCTGCTCCTCGAGTTGGGTCGTGTCGATGTCGAAGTCGACGAGCGGTTCGAGCGCGGTCTCAATGACGGACTTCGCCGCCTGTGGGTCGGGAAGGTACGGATGAGATCGAACGATCAGCAACGCAGCCGGGACATCGGCCTGATACCATTCCCGCACGAGCGCCCCGGTTATGCCGCTAACGGCTCCCGATTCGCCGGGTATCTCGATGCCGGCGTCGACGAGGTCCTCTTTGATCTCCTCGGTCGTCGCGACGCCGGTCACGTCGCCGAGTTGCTCTTCGGACTCCGCCGGGGCCCCTGCAAAGAATATCGCACGGCCGAATTCGTCGGCGAGGTCCTTGAGCACACACTGGGAGAGCGGCTCGAACGACGGTTGTGGGAGTGCGAGATCGCTCTGGAGGGTTATGACTCCCGGATCGGCTCCGGCATAGACGCGAACGCGGTCCTGGACGAGTCCGTCTTCGAACGTGACGACGGGCGGGAACTCATCGGCCGTAATGTTCCCGCAGTGCTCGAGCGCGAGTTGCGTCGTAACTTGATCGACGGCGATCGACGCGACGAGCCCGTGCCCGGAGAGTCGCTCGATGAGCGTCGGGGAGTCCGCGGGTACCTGTGCAACCTGCTCGAACGAAGCGGACGCAGTCTGGTCGGTCATGCGTGTCACGGTGCTCCGACAGACAATATGATGGTATGCCCCCTACTCCAGGCGACTTGGATACCACGTATCGAACTCTCGAGAACGATACCGCCGCCCGCACGTCAGTGTCCGCTTTACCGGATCGGTCGGGGCAGACCGCACATTCGATTACCGGGTACGGGTCGCAGTATACGTCCATGCTACCCGCCTACCCGACGTAGACGGCGATTGCGAGGACGAGCAAGATCGCGTGCCAGACGATTGCCGCGGCCGCGGCCCGCTGCTGTGTGGTCGGCAGCGGCGGGTGCCGAAACATGGCATCGTATACGAAGGCGGTTGCAACGAGTGCCCCGAGGAACACGCCGGTATAGATGCCGAGAGCAGTCACTGCACCGAGGAGCATCCCTCCGAAGACGCTTCCCGCGATCCCCACGATGATCCGATCGTAGTAGTCGACCATTTCTGATCCCCTCTATCGAGAGAGTAGGGTCTCGTACAACGAAGATGCACCGCTGACTCCCACGGGCCGGGAACGTCGCTGGCTCGGAAAACGTTTCCTCCGTCGAATCAGTTCACCTGCCCCTGGTTATTTAACCGGGTGGGAAGTGACACCGCCGCCGTAAGTTCGAGCGCCGCCCGGGGGCCACTCCATCGGCATCTCGAGGTGTCGATAGGAGGGGGGTATTACGTGACACGAGGTCTGTATACTGGGTATCGATGTCCAAACGTATTCTCGTCCCGGTTGACGGCTCCGAACAGGCAGAGCGGGCGCTCGAGCACGCCCTCGATGAATTTCCCGACGCATCGATCTCCCTTCTGAACGTCTTCTCGAGCGGGCCACCAGAGGTCCATCTCGAGACGGCGGGACTGGATTACGACGAGTTGCGAGCGAGACGACGCGAGATGCTCGCGAGACTGGTCGACGATCACGAGCACGGTGGACCGATCGAAACGGCAGTGGTCGTGGGCAGGCCGGCACGCGAGATCGTCAGGTACGCCGATGACCACGATATCGACCAGATCGTCATGGGCAGCCACGGTCGCGACGGGGCCTCTCGAGTGCTCCTCGGGAGCGTCGCCGAAACGGTCGCCCGTCGAGCACCGGTCCCGGTAACGATCGTCAGGTAATAGCGGGTTTGCGCTCCGAAGCCGACCACGGGGCGGATCGCGATATCGATCGGCCGTCCGCGACCGCGGAACCGTCTCAGTCCGTCGTCGGGGACCCGCGAAGCAGGGTAACTGTCCGTGGCGAGCGCCGCCCAACCCGTTCCGCGACCGACCCCGTGATCAATCGCGCCGGGAGCGAGCGCCCGTGGCTGCCCATCACGATCTGGGTGTACTCGTTCGCCACCGCGTAGTCGATGATCTCTTCGGCGGGCGTTCCGGACGCGGTCGCCGTCTCGATCGATGCGTCCCGTTCGTCCGCCAGCGCCGTCGCTGACTCGAGAATTTCCTCGGCGCGGTCCTCGTAATCGGCCCGAACCGCCTCGAGGTAGGTCCCCTCGACGGCCGCCTCGGACCGGTCGAACGGGAGCTCAAGCACGTACAGCGCGGTATGTGTGGCCTCCGGGAACGCCTCGAGTGCGTACACGAGGGCGGCCTCGGCCTGCTCCGAGCCGTCGACCGGGATAAGGACCTCTCCGGGGATGTCGCGCTCGCGAAGCGCCGCGGTCGACTCGGGAACGATCGTCGTCGAGACGGGGGCGCGGCGAACGACGGCCTCGCTCACGTGGCCGAGAAACGGGCTCGTGATGGGTGATTCACCGTGACTCCGCAATACGACGTGATCGACGTCGTCGTCGGTGGCGACCGCGAGGATCTCGGTGTGTGGGCGGCCGGTTCGGAGCAGCGCCCGTCCCTCGCGGCCGTGTTCGTCGACGCGGTCGGCCGCGCGCTCGAGGATCGCTTCGGCCCGCTCCTCGGCGCGTTCCAGCGTCGATTCCGGCGATCCGACGGCCGCAGTGTGATCCCACGTGGGATCGACGACGGAGAGTGCAGTGATCGACGCGTCGGGAAACGACTCGAGGCTGTACTCCAGACCGGCGAACCCGCGATCCGAGCCGTCGAGGGGAACGAGGACGTGCTGTGGCATGACTATCGTCGGTGCGAAGGTGACTCGCCCGATCGGTTCGACCTTCGGTGGCAACGCGTATAAAGCCGAACCACGGTCTCTCCCCGAAACCGAGCCGCCGCTCCGTTCGCCGACTGCCGGTGGGGCCGACGGACCCGACGTTCGGCCGTCACCGAACGATCGTGACGGAAACGGGGGAGCGACGGGTGACCGTCTCCGCGACGCTTCCGAGCAACACCCTCGACATCCCGGATCGCCCGGTACTTCCCATGACGACGTGATCGATATCGTGATCGTCGATATACTTGCGGATCGCTCGTCCGGCGTTCCCTTCAGTGAGCGCCGTTTCGATATCCCGATTGTACTCGGCCGCGATCGTCTCGGCGTCCTCGAGAAACCTTTCCCCCTTCGCTTTGGCGTATTCGTAGGGCGTCGTCTCCGGATCGGACGGAATGCGAGTGACCTGTATCACGTGGAGGACGTGGACCTCGGCGTCGGGAAACAACTCGAACGCCTCCTCGAGTGCCTGTTTTGCCTGCGTCGAGCCGTCGACCGGGACCAGTATCCGAGCCATAGTTGATCCACGTGACGGATACCGAAGTTCGTTTACCGACACTACTAGCGTCTTACCTGTCTGCCGGTCCGATTTTCGAACGTCTCGAGGGGCGATTTCGATCGCTACTGAACGGCAGTACACACCTGCTCGCCCGATGTCCGTGTGAGCAGCGTTCGTCTCCCCCAGTAACGGCGACGAGGTCCGGAACCCTACCCGGAGCGAACGATCAGGAGTCGGACTCGAGTGCCGTCCTCGCTCGGCGTGCGGTGTCGCGCAACAGCATGATGTCGTCGGTGAAGACTTCGACCGCGACGGTTCCGTCGAATCCTGCGAGGTGATCCGTAACGACGCTGTAGTCGATTTCGCCGGCACCGATCGGGAGATGGGTGTCGCCCCGGCTTCGGGCGTCGTGGACGTGGAGATGCGAGACGAGGTCGCCGTACTGCGAACAGAATCGATCGACGCCGTCGTCGCCGTCTTCCATGTACGCGTGACCGACATCGAAACAGACGGCCGTCTCGGTTTCGCGTGTGAGATCACCCAGAACGGTAAGCGGCAATCCGCGCTTTTGATGCCCGACGTTCTCGACG
>Ga0306886_100183_pt1 | contig 33490 bp, 32 predicted proteins | sample AntDeeMetagen136_FD_190444 | JGI IMG/M metagenome (GOLD analysis project Ga0306886, IMG submission 190444) | Saline lake microbial communities from Deep lake, Antarctica - Metagenome #136 (v2) (version 2) | ecosystem: Environmental > Aquatic > Non-marine Saline and Alkaline > Saline | place... | reverse complement strand
CATGAAGGTCCGTCCCGGCGAACAGATCCCGACCGACGGCGTCGTCATCGACGGGCAGAGCGCTGTTGACGAGTCGATGGTCACCGGCGAGTCCGTCCCCGTCGAGAAAGGTGAGGGCGACGAGGTCATCGGGTCCACCATTAACGAGAACGGTGTCCTCGTCGCCGGTCTCGTAGTCGTCGAACGGCGCCTCGAGACTGCAGTGCAACAGCAGAATCTCCGTCCCGTCGAATGGCTCGCGGTCCTGCAACGCGAGCAGGAGCTCTTCGTCCGGTTCCTCGCGGTAGGGCAGTCCGGTGATCCGGACGTCACCTGCCGGTGCGGTCCAGTGCTCGAAGGGGTCGTCGGTCAGGACCGTACAGGAGTCCCCGAAGAAGACGTCGCCGCGGTACGCCTCGACGTCGTGATTACCAGGGATGAGGAGGACATCGAACGGTCGGTCGGCGAACAGGTCATTCCGCAGGTCAGCGCGCAGTGTCTCGACGTCCTCGGGTGCGTCGAAGAGGTCGCCACCGACGGTGACGACGTCCACGTCTTCGTCCTCGGCCAGCTCGAGGACGGCCGCCAGCGCCTCCGTCCGCTCCGGGGCGTCCGGTGTGAGGTGTACGTCGGCCGTGTGGAGGATCCGTGTCGGCATCGCCTACTCCCACCACGTGTCTGGAAGGAAATATATCTGGCCACGGAGATGGTCGCGTACCCGATACCGAGTGGGACATCACGAGTGGAGTCTTGGCACAGCGACTGGGTGACCGGATGCAAGTGCTCACGAGCCAGCCCGGCGAGTGAATCGCTACCACGTACTCTCACAACCCCGTCGCTCCTGTCGTCGCCGCTGAAGGTACCAACGTCTTTATCATCGCCATCGACGAGTGTCGGCTATGGAGAACGTCGAGCTCGAGCGGTCGCTGCCGGATACCATCGACACAGCGAAGCTCGCGTTCGAACTCACGGACGGCATCGAGACCTATCATCAATCAGGCAACAGAATCGTCGGCAAGACCGGCGTCAGTTTCGGGAGTTACGGGGAGACGGTCGTCGTCGACTGCAAGACCCTCTCCGAGGAGGACCCACGGACGCTGGTGACCGTCGTCGGCGAGCGGTCGGTCGACGTCAACATCACCGCCAACCCGGACAAGTACGTCCAGCGCTACCTCGGTTCTCTCCGGACACTCGAGACCGAACCCATGGCCGACGTGCTGCGCCTGGCCGACGACCACATCGCCGACAACGGGTCCAAGGAGGTCACCTCGGCCGACCAGCAGGCCGACGGCTCCTGGCTGCTGTACGTGGTGGTCGCCGGGACGCTGTTCCTGTTCTTCCTGATGTTCGCCGCCATCTGACTACGCCCACATTCAGACTCCAAGCATGAACTGGTACGCCATCCTCACGGCCGTCGGTATCGTCGTCCTGCTACTCGGGCTGGCGATGTCGCCGACGGAGACACAGACGACGACCACCTGCGTCGACTCCGGCTATCAGTACGGTTCCGGCTGTATCGACACGACCTACGAGGCACCCAACCCGGCCCGTGGCCTCTTCGTCGGCGGCGGGTTCTTCCTCGCGCTCGTCGCCGGCAGTCTCTGGGTCAAGAACCGCGGGATAACCACCAAGCCGAGAGACGATGTCGGACCAGTGCGGCAGCCCCAGTCCAGCCACACCCCGCAGAACGGACCGAGTGCCGGTCCCGACGCCGGGACCGACCCGACGACCGCCGATCCTGACGACGACAAGCCGACGACGTCGGCCGACGGCGAGGACCTCCCACCACCTTATCATCGCCATCGACGAGTGTCGGCTATGGAGAACGTCGAGCTCGAGCGGTCGCTGCCGGATACCATCGACACAGCGAAGCTCGCGTTCGAACTCACGGACGGCATCGAGACCTATCATCAATCAGGCAACAGAATCGTCGGCAAGACCGGCGTCAGTTTCGGGAGTTACGGGGAGACGGTCGTCGTCGACTGCAAGACCCTCTCCGAGGAGGACCCACGGACGCTGGTGACCGTCGTCGGCGAGCGGTCGGTCGACGTCAACATCACCGCCAACCCGGACAAGTACGTCCAGCGCTACCTCGGTTCTCTCCGGACACTCGAGACCGAACCCATGGCCGACGTGCTGCGCCTGGCCGACGACCACATCGCCGACAACGGGTCCAAGGAGGTCACCTCGGCCGACCAGCAGGCCGACGGCTCCTGGCTGCTGTACGTGGTGGTCGCCGGGACGCTGTTCCTGTTCTTCCTGATGTTCGCCGCCATCTGACTACGCCCACATTCAGACTCCAAGCATGAACTGGTACGCCATCCTCACGGCCGTCGGTATCGTCGTCCTGCTACTCGGGCTGGCGATGTCGCCGACGGAGACACAGACGACGACCACCTGCGTCGACTCCGGCTATCAGTACGGTTCCGGCTGTATCGACACGACCTACGAGGCACCCAACCCGGCCCGTGGCCTCTTCGTCGGCGGCGGGTTCTTCCTCGCGCTCGTCGCCGGCAGTCTCTGGGTCAAGAACCGCGGGATAACCACCAAGCCGAGAGACGATGTCGGACCAGTGCGGCAGCCCCAGTCCAGCCACACCCCGCAGAACGGACCGAGTGCCGGTCCCGACGCCGGGACCGACCCGACGACCGCCGATCCTGACGACGACAAGCCGACGACGTCGGCCGACGGCGAGGACCTCCCACCACCCCAGGCGACGCTGGCTCAGCGGGCTCGGATGCTGGACTCGGGTACCGACCACGGGACCAGCCAATCAGTACCCGCGAGCCCGGAGAGTCACTCCCGGTCCGTGGACGCGACGGCCACCGACAGCCGGTCGACCGGTCGCCTGCAGCGATGGGTCACCCGCGAGACGGCTATCGTCACGGCCAGCGCCCTCGGCAGTGCGTTCGTCCTGGCCACCCTGCTCAGTCCGGCGCTGACCGTCGCCAGCCCTCTCGTCCGGATGGTCGTCTTCGCCGTCTTCGCGCTTCCCGGCCTCGCACTCGCCAGACGGTACGTCGTCGACGACGAATCCGACCAGCAGGGGGTGGCCGAGTGATGGACCGCCGCGAGTTCCTCCGGGCCGGCGCGGTCGGCCTCGGGATTACCGGCATCGTCGGCGCGACCGGCGCCAATCCGCTCGCACCGGACCGCTCCGCGGCGACGGACGCGGACCCCCGAGAGACCTCCTCGGAGACCCCCACCGAGACGCCGACGCCGGAGCCGACGCCCGACCACCTGCTCTGGAGCCACGACGTCAGGGGCAGCGTGTACGGCCTCACGACGGCGGGCGAGGGCGCGGAACTGTACGTCTCGATCGGCACGACGGTCTCCCGCCTCGACGCCGAATCGGGCGACGTCGAGTGGGAGGCGTCCTCCGAGCAGTCCATCGAGGCGCCGGTCGCGGTCGCCGACGACGCTATCTTCGCCGTCGGCCGCCAGGGTCGCCTGCTGGCGGTCGACAGGGCGAGCGGCGACCGTCGCTGGTTCGAGGACACCGGGTCGTTCACCCCCGACCGGCCCCACGTCCACGACGGCGCGGTCGTGGTCCCCGGCCAACGCATCGCCGCGTACGAGGCCGACTCCGGTGACCGGCGCTGGGTGTCGTCGCGGCGGTTCACCTCGCCGCAGACGCTCCGCACCGACGACCACCTCTACGTGGGCGACGCCAACGACGCCGCGAAGCTCAGCCTCGCCGACGGGTCGGCCGTCTGGACCTGGGACGACCGGCACTACACCGCCGATCTCGCCTACAACCTCGTCCACAGTCCCGACCACGACCTGCTGTTCGGGACCAACGGCGGCGGCCTCTACGCGGTCGACACCACCGACGGCGAACTCCGGTGGCAGGCCGAGGACAGGGGTACCTTCCAGTCGCTCGCGCTCGTCGGCGACCGCCTGCTCTACCTCATCGAGACGGAGGCGGACAACTCCATGTTCGGCGCCATCGACCTGGCCGCCGCGGAGATCAGTTGGGAGCACATCGCGCCGCTGGACCTCGACGACTGGGAGTACGGCAGGGTGTCGACCGACATGGCCGACTACGAGGGTGACATACTTGCAGGGACCACAACCGGTCATCTGGTCCGCCTCGACCCCGAGAGCGGCGAACTCCGGGATGCCGGCAGCATCCGCGAGGGGGCCATCGGTGGGTCTCACGTCGTCCAGGACCGTGCCTACCTGGTCGCCGATGGTGGCATCGCCGGCATCGACCTCACCGAGGTATTCGGGACCGCTGGTGAGTGAATCGAGGGACTGTATCGGTCCAGCGGCGGTCTGGCGGAGCCGACGTCGGATGACTGCGGTCACTGCGCTCACTGACGAAGGCGCTGCTCCCGAAGAGCAGTGGGCGGGCCGACCGACGCGACCTGCCGAGATGAACCGACTGGAGCAGAGCCCAGTCGCTACCACTCACGAGTGGGGACGCTGTGCCGTGGACGGCCGGCGGAGGCCACGGCAGAGACGAGTGCGACTGCCGCGAGCACGTCACCGGAACACGCGGATGGTGTCACGTCTGCTCGGTTGACAGCGCAGTTGCGTGAGCCCGTGCGCGGTGAAGACCTCGCCCCAGTGGCGGCGATACAGCGGGAACTCGCCGTCGACGAACCGGACGGACTCGTCGCCGTCCCGGTCTTTGCTCCCGGACGCCCCGTCGGCATCCCCGTCTGCGCCGTCGGCATCCTCGTTCGCCCCCTCCTCACCTAGGTCCCCCTCGTTCTCGACGGTGACGAGCACCCCGTCCGTGACCCGTGCGAGGTCGCCGAACACGGCGACGCTGTCGGGATGGACGTGCTGGAGGGTCTCGACCGAGTACACCATGTCGAACCTGCCGGTGTCGAACGCGGGCAGGACGTCCTCGATGGGGCCGGTGTGGAACGTCCCGGTCGCGGCGAGTGCCGGGAAGTACTCCGCCATCACGTCGAAGGATTCGTCGTTGATGTCGACCCCGGTGAGGCAGTCGTAGCCCTGGCGTCGGAGGTGCGCGAGGTGGCGGCCGGAGCTACAGCCGACCTCGAGGATGGCGCCGTCGGCATCCAGGAAGTGGTCGGCCACCGTCGCGAGGCTGCGACTCACCTTGTTCGGCCCGAGCTCGGCGTAGTACGTCGGTGAGAATCTGCCGACCCGCTCGGCCCAGCCGCGACGGTTCGTTGGCGCGTCCATGCGCGACTGACGACTGCCACACGGGAAGCCTCGTCGGTGGGCATCTGGGTGGGCCAGCGCCGACCCGGAGTCGTGGCTCGCGCCGACCGGCTCTATACCTCGGATCGCGGAACGAGGGTCGGCGGGCACACGGAACACGACGTATCCAGAACGACACCGAGAGGTGCATGGAGGAGACCTACATCAGAGAGGGCATCGACATGGCGCGAGAGGCGGTCGCCGAACGCAATACCCGTCGGCTCGCTGCTGGTCGCCAACGATGACAAAGTGCGACAGCGGTCGCGCAACACCACGCTGACAAACGACGACATCACCGCCCACCTGGAACTCGAACCCGGCCGTAAGGGCGGGTCGACGACCGTCGACGGCCCGGTCTGCCAGGTGACCATCGGTCTCGGCCGGGGTTCCAGGCAGGCGGACACGGATTTAAGAACATAGACGCACAATCGCACAGTATGGCCGCCGACATTTCCGACCGAGTTCGAGAAATCGCGGAGGCTCGGGGCCTCCCCGAGTCCGAGGTATTCGAGCGGGCACTCGAACGCGGTCTCGAAGCCCTGTGGGAGGACCTCGTCCTCGCACAGTACCTCGACGGGGACCTCGACCGTGAGGCGGCTATCGAACGCGTCGGTCGAACGAAGGTCGAACGGGCAGAGCGAGAGCGGAAGGCCGTCGAGGAGGACGTCGACTGGGGCCTGAACGCGTGACGCTCGCAGCAGTCTCGGACGCGGGACCGCTCATCCACCTCGCTGAGATCGATTCGCTCGACCTGTTCGCGACGTTCGATACCCTCCTCGTTCCAGAGACGGTCTACAGGGAGATCGAGGCTGGTGGGGTTCCGGACGGGCTGTCGGAGGTCACGTACGAACTCGTCGAAGCCGATGAAACCCACGTCGGAACTGACGAACTGGACGCCGGAGAACGTGCCGCGATTGCGGTCGCAAAGAAGCGACGTATCGTTCTCTTGACCGACGACCTCGCTGCCAGAGCAGCGGCATCCGACGCGGGCGTCGAAGTGCATGGCTCTCTCGGCATCATCGCGCTCGGGCACGGCCGTGGAGTGCTCGACAGAGACGAAGCGGCGTCGCAAATGCGCACACTACAGCGGGAAACGAGTCTCTTCGTGACCGAAGCGGTCGTGGAACGCGGTATCCAGATGCTGGACGAGCGGTAACGGAGTCAGTGTCCAGTATCGACCCGCTGTACACTTCCAGTGTGGATGATGTTCGGTGAGTGCCGCTGCCTGATGGTCGCCTCAGTCCCGGATGCGCTGCTGCCGGCGGTCCATCTTCTTCTGCACACAGCGGTCGTCGGCGACGCACCCGACGGCGCCGCCGGCTCGAGGTGGCCAGCTTCCGGACCTGGGGGTGGACAGTGTTCGTGGAGTATCCCCCTATTGGATGAGGACTCACGGAGACATGGACGGTCGTCGACGACCAAGTAGTCTCCGTGACCATCACTAAGTGCTCGGCCCCGGAGAAGTAGGCCCATGGACGAAGCCTACATCCGGGAGACCATCGACCTGGCGCGCGAGGCGGTCGCGGCTGGGAACACCCCCTTCGGCTCGCTGCTGGTCGTCGACGGCGACGTCGTCCAGCGGTCGCACAACACCACGCTGACCGACGACGACATCACCGCCCACCCGGAGCTGAAACTCGCCCGCTGGGCGGCCCGCGAACTCGACGCCGACGACCGCGCCGCCTGCACCATGTACACCAGCACCGAGCCCTGCGAGATGTGCGCGACGGCCATCCACTACGCCGGGCTGGATCGTGTCGTCTTCAGCGTCGACGGCGCGTCGCTGGCGGACCTGCGCGGCGAGGCCGGGGCCGGCATCTCCTGTGCGGACCTCATCGAGAGCAAGGGCGGGGCGACGACCGTCGACGGCCCGGTGCTGAAAGCCGAGGGCATGCGCGTCCACGAGGAGTTCTACTGACGGCGGCCGTACCTAGGTGGACGGAGGGACCTCATCACGCTGGCAGGCCGAGTGGGTCGTCTGCCGCCGGACGGCTCTACGCCTGCGGTCGAACATGCACGCCGGACGGGCGAGCGTGAGACGGTCACTCGAGCGGAGATTCTCGGTGACGACGACCGAGTCCGGCCTCGGTTCATGGCAAAGGTTACACCGGCTCAGCATCGACAGGAGAGTGAATGCCTGATTCGGTGTGGTATCCCTCAGTCGAGGATGTCCTCGCCATCCACGACGATATCGTAGCCGAGTATCCTGCCACACCAGGCGGCGTCCAGAACCGTGGTGATATCGAGTTCGCGCTGAACTACATCGAGGAGGGAACGTTCGATACAGCTCCAGAGACGATCCACGAGAAGGCATTTCACCTCCTCCGCCTCCTCGTCGCCAATCATCCCTTCGTCGATGCGAACAAACGCACTGCGCTCAACACTGTCGTCGTCTTCTATTTCCTCAACGGTTTCCAGTTCGAATACGACGAGGATGTCAGAGAACTCCTGAAACAGTTCGGGACCGACGAGGCAGCCGTCGACGAAGCAGCCGGTGTCGAGTATCTCGAGTCGCATACCGAGGCGCTGGATCTGGCCGGCGAGATTGAGCAGTGGCGGGAGGAACTCATCCAATTCGGAATCACACAGCTGACCGGTGATTCGTCGGACCCGAACGATTAACCGCGCTCGAACCATCCGGTCAACTATGGCGACCGAGGACGGAACGGACACGACCTCTCCGCTTGACGAAGTCATGGAGGACATCCGGCAGGAACTGGTTCGCCGGGTCGCGGCAGCGGACCGGGAGGCGAACCGGGACGTCTACGACGCCCTCGAAGACGAGTAAGCCGTAGAAGTCACCGCAACCACCGTCGGTTTCCGATTTCTGGCTGCTGAAGATTCGTCTTCGGATCCCGTACGCTTCGACGTGAGTGGACGCAACGCTCAGCACGTCCTCCGCTGTGAACGGCAGTTGTAGGGGATGTTTGCGCATCGTCCAGACCAGGCGAGACTCACTCTGGGTCCTCCCCACTCCGCGCGGCCTCGCGCCGCTCTGGAATGATGTCGAACGCCGGCTCGATGTCGCCCAGCACCAACAATGCGTAGTACCGGAGGTACGTGACGACGGGCACCTGGACGAGCGCCCAGAGGACGACCAGTGCCAGGGCGAACAGGACGGCAACCAGGCCCAGCAGGACCAGCCCGACCGTCGACGACGCCGACAGCGTCAGGTAGACGACGGCGCCGACGATGGCGAACGGGACGGCCACGACGAGCGCGCCGAGGCCCACGGCCAAGGAGACGACGAACCCGAGCCCGACCGTCAGCAGGAAGCTCACGACGGCGTAGGCCAGGTACTGCTGCCACTCGGACCGCACCGACGGCCACAGCCGTCGCCAGCCCGCCAGCACCCCCGAATCCCGCTGTATCATCAGCGGCACGACGAAGACGGTGGTGAACCCCGAGACCAGCGCGTACAGCACACCCACGAGCACCAGCACCGGCAGCCCGAGCAGGAAGACGCCGACGGAGGCGACCTGCCCGCCCGCGTCGAAGACGAGTGGACCGAGGAACAGCGCCAGCCAGGCGAGGAACAGCCCCAGCACCGGGAGGCCGATGGCGACGCGGAACCCGAACAGCCGCAGTCCCTGGCGCCACCGCCGGCGCCAGTACCGCCGGACGGTGACCTCGCCCGACCGCAGCGACTCGACGAGGACGAACTCCATGATGGACCCGACGATACCGAACACCAGTGCGAGGACGACGGCCAGGGCGACGGCGGCGACCACGAGTCCGAGGACGTCGCCGGGGATGGTGGCCGGCAGTTCCTCGGCGGGGACCTGTTCGGAGCCGCTCGAGACGTTCGACTGGACGGTGGGCGAACTGACGCCCCCGCCGACGAACAGCGCGACCAGGGCGAGTTTCAGCCAGCGGCGGGCGTCGAACGGGGTCAGGAACCGGCGCGTGACGCGGAACGCGTCGCTCACGTCGTCGATGGCGTGGAGGGCCATACCACCCGATTCCACGACCGCCCTCCTATAGCTGCCGCTCGCTGACGGCTCGCGTGTCGTGTCCCTGCCGTCTGGGTCGGCCCCGACCGCGCGACCCAGCGCCCGCTCCGCCCCGTTATCACCCCTCGTCCGAGCGGCGACTCGCCGCGCCTGCGCCGAGGAGGGCGGCGAGCGCCGCAGCGACCCCGAACCCTGAGCCGGTCCCGGTCGTCGGGCCGTCGCCCCCGCCGTCACCTTCTGCGGTGCTGTCGGCCCCGGCCGGTTCCGCCACCCCGAACGTCTCCCGCACCGCCTCCTGGTGGAACGCGACGATGTCCTCGGCCATCGCCCGCGAGGTCATGTGGCCGACCCCCTCGTAGGCTCTGAACGTCGCAGCGGCGTCGAGGTGGTCGTACAGGGCGCGGCTGGTCGCGAACCGCTCGTCGACCTGCTTCCACCCGAAGATCTCGATGAGGCGTGCCTGCAGGTCCTCGCCGAGGTGGCCGTATTGCAGGGCGTGGCGGTACTCGCGTGGATGGCTGTGCTCGTCGGGGTCCCACTGGTCGTCGGCCCCGATGTAGCGGAACTGCTCGATGCGGTGCCACGCGTCCGCGTCGAACGTCGTGCCGGCGACGGCCTCCAGGTCGGCGACACCGACCGGCCACGGGAGTGGCCCCGGCTCCGGGTCCCCCACCGTCGGCATCTCCTCCGCGAGGTCGGTCACCGGCAGCAGGGCCACGCCGTTCCCGCCGGTCGAGACGGCGTTGACCCGGTCGGGGTGTAACGCCGCGAACATATCGACGAACCGCCCGTTCGCGGAGAAGCCGTGGAGGTGGACCCGCTCGGCGACCGAGTACGGCGCCCCGTCGAGGCGCTCGCGGGCGTCGGCGACCATCGCCAGCAACTGGCGGTCGACGCGCTCGTACGGCGCCTCGGTGGCGGCCAGCCCCTGCGGGCCCAGACTGGCCAACACGTCCTCGTACCAGGCCGGGAGCGCCGCGACCAGCGCGGGACTGCCCACGCCGGCCCCAGCCCGGCGCAGCAGGCCGCGCTGGATAGTCTTGCGGCCGGATTCGACCCGCCGGTCGACGTCGCCGCCGCTCCAGGAACTGAGTTCGACGAACAGCGGCCGCGTCCCGGCGGCACCGTCCCAACTGTCAGTCGAGGAATCGGCGGCCGGGTCGTAGAGGAAGTACGGGAAGTGGAAGCCGTCGTCGGGGGCCGCCTCGACGTACTCGACGGCCGGGTCCGAGATGTCCACCGCGTCCGGGGGCGGCGCCTGGTGGTCACCACTGCTCGCTCCCCTCGCAGTGCCGACGACCCCGGCGCCGGTCGCGGACAGAAGCGCTGTCTGGACGACTCGCCGGCGGCTGAGTGCGAACTCGGTCATACAGAGGTCAGTCGTGCCCGACGCGTACCAGCGGCGAACGGTTAACCGCTCGTCCGGTATCGACTATCGAGTGTCGCGCCCGACGGCTGCACCTGGGGGGCTGATGCCGGTCCGCGTGACGTCGCGGCGGGGCAACCAGCAGTTGTCTGCCCTCGGACGTCGGTATGGCCGGCCTGCACTACCTTGCGGAGGCCGCGGAGGCCGTCCTCCGAGACGCCGACCGACTGGGCTCCGGCGAGCAGCCGCGCGAGGAGACGCAGGGCGCCGAGAGTGACCCGACCGACCGTTCAGTCCCGGATGCGCTGCTGTTGGCGGTCCATCTTGCACTGCACACAGAGGTCGTCGGCGACGCAGCCGACGGCGTCGTAGGGACACTCGTGTTCGTCGACGTCGACCGACAGCCGGCGTTTCTCCCGGCGCCACTCCTTCTCCCAGTTCTCGATGGCCAGCTCCTGGGAGTCGAAGACGACCTGGCCCTCGTGGCCCTCGATCTTGCAGACCGTCTCCGGCCCGGCGCGCTCTTTCACCAGCTCGATGGCGGCCTCGTAGGAATGCACGTCGTGGCGCTCGCGTGCCCCATCCTCGCCGAGGACGATGACCGACACCGTCCCGTCGTAGCGTTCGGTCGGCTGTAGATTGTCGCCCATCGGAATCGCTCCTGTGTGTCTCAGCACATGTGCCCTTCCAGGGACAAGAACCTTCTGTAGCCTCTCTCCCCCACATTCTGTCGTGTGACGACCGCCGACCCAACCACGTCCGCCGTTCCAGTGTCGGTCGAGTGCCCATCGATTTAGGCAAGCCTAAATTATAAGCCGCTCCGATCTTTTAGGCCCTCCTAAAATGGCGGCGGGACGGGACAGTCTCGATGGGTGGCCTCTCCTCGAGCAGGTAGCTGAGCGGCCGGACGGGCCCAGCACGGTCGCCGCCAGGGCTGCACGTGGGTGTTCGCGAGCCGTCCCCGTGTCGTCGCTGGCGTCGATTCGAGTGGCCGGTCCTGCCGACTGGACGGTGACCGCATGACCGACGCCTCCCGGTACCTCCTGGCCGTCCACATCGCCGCCCAGGACCGTCCGGAACCCATCGCGCCGAGCCACGTGGCCGACGTTCTGGATAAAGCGCCCGCGACGACCACGGAGGCGCTCCAGCGTCTCGACGACCGCGGTCTGGTGACCTACGAACCCTACGAGGGCGCGTCGCTCACCGACGAGGGCGCCGACGTCGCCGCGGACCTGTACGCCTCCTACACCGTCCTGCTCCCGTTCTTCCGGGACGTCCTCGACATCGCGGACGCCGAGAGGGAGGCCATGACCGTCGCGGGCGCGCTCGACCCGAACGTCGCCGACCGCCTGGCCGCGACCCTCCTCGAGGACGAGCCCAACCACGCGACCGACCGGGCCGACGACGCGTCGACCGCCGACTTGACCTGACCGGTCGCTCCGCTCCTAATTTATATAGCTGGAATCGGCCATAAAAGCCAGCTCTGGCACACGGGCGCGTGCGGCGCCCGCGACAATCCTCGGACCGCGGGGTCGCGTCAGTTGGTCGCGGCGTCGACGACGAGCGTGTCGTCTTCGAGGTAGTGCTCGATGTGGTGGGTGTGCTCCTCGATGGTCTCCAGCTGCTCGCGGAGCATCTGGGCGGTGGCGTAGTCGCCCAGCTCCTCCGCCAGCGCGATGTGCTCGCGCGTGCTCTCGATGATGTCGCCCATCATCTCGAGGTCGTTGGCCAGCGACGTGCGGATGTCGTAGACGTCCTCGTCCTCCGGTTCGACGGAGGCGTTCTCGGCCAGCGTCGTCATGCTGGCGTGCGGGACGCCCCCGAGGGCCTGCAGGCGCTCTGCGATGGCGTCGGCGGCGTCCTCGACGTCCTCGTAGACCTCCTGGAGGAAGACGTGGATGTCCAGGAACTCCGCGCCCTCGACGTTCCAGTGGTGCTTGTGGAGCTGGTGGTACAGCACGTACGAATCCGCAAGGTCCGCGTTCAGCGCTTCGATGATCTGCTCGGACTTCTGCTCGTCGAGCCGCAGCGCATTGCCTTCGACCGTCCCCGCGTCCTGCCTGACCGACTTCTGGATGTTCGTCACACTCCATGGAGGCGCCCCACACTCATATAACTTATCAAACTCCGAATAGTTTTTCGCCCCGCCTAAACCTGGGCGACGCCGACGCTGAAGTCGGTGGTGCGACCCGGAGGGTCGGTCACAGCACGACGTCGATGCCGACCTCGAGGACGATGGGCGCCAGCGCCGAGGCGACCAACCGCTCCTCGGCGGCCGCGGAGAACGGCATCGTCGAGGTGTCCTTGACCTTCTGGAGGCGCAGGTACTCCAGTTCGAGGTCGCGGTACTCCGCCTCGTCGGGGTCGGTCTCCGGGATGCCGCGGTCGTCGCCACCGAGCGCCCGCAGCCGGGCGTCGATGGCTTCGATCTTCGCGCGTCTCTGGCGCTGCATGTAGAGGTGCAGGGTCACGACGCCGTAGCCGACCAGCACGACGCCCAGTCCCCAGGCAAGGAGGAACTCCGCGGTCTTCAGCGCCACCGGCCCGGCCGGGAGCGTGTCGAACTGCAGGCCGCCGTACTCGAAGAGGATGGCCACCACGAGCCCGCCGGCGTAGACGTAGGCGGCCTGTTTCAGCAGGTCGCCCACGGGTTCGAGCCCCCCGGCGTCCAGCGGGTCGTCGAACGCCACCTGGAACTCGTTGGTGACGAACGACCGCGGAACGAACACCACCGTCGCCAGCACGATGCCGCCGAACTCCGCGAGGACCGGGAAGTACCCCAGGGGGATGAGCAGACCGAAGCTCAGGCCACCGACGACCGGCCCGACCCGCTCGGCGATGCCGACCCAGTTGCCCAGCACGACGAACTGGACGACGTGGACCGCCACCAGCAGGAGGAAGACCAGGTGCGTGACGTGCGTCCGGCGGACGTCGTAGATGGGGTCGGCCATCGCGGCCGCGAACTGGTCGGCGTCGTACCGCGAGGCGACGTCGTCGTACGCCCTGGTGAGCGACCGGATGCTCCAGACGGCGAACACGAGGCCGACCGGGACGGCCAGCCACAGCGGGTTGGTCACCACCGGATGGGGCTGGTCGTTCAGCACTGCCCGGGCGGTCGACAGGACGCCGCCGTCGATGACCACCAGCAGCGCCACGTAGAGGTACGCCGCCTTGTCTGGGTGGCCGAGGCGACCGGCCAGCCGCTCGACCCCCGTGTGACGGCTCAGGCGAGTGATCCACAACGGCCCGTACCGGTCCTGGGTCGGGTCGCCCGCCATACACTCCTGAAAGAACACCGACACGATAAAGATTCGCCCACGTACACGCGTCGAAACCGCCGGACTGGACCGGACGGTCGCTGACGGGGACTCCGACACGTGGCCCGGACACGACGACTCGCAGATTGAAGTACCCCTGCCGAGAACAGGCCGGGTACGTACCACTCGCCAGACCGATGTCAGGAACGGACCCCTTCCGCGTGCTGGTCAAGCAGTCGGCAGTCGACCGCAACAGCGCCGTGGCCGCCCGTGTCACCGACCCCCCGACCGTCCTCGAGTTCGCGTCGAAGACGGCGGCCCAATCGGAGGCCGCGACCCTGACGAAGGAGGGCGACGGCCCGGTCCGGGTCCAGGCCGTCGCGCCCCAGGACGACACCGACGCCGACGCCTACCTCGTGGGTGCCAGCCGCTCGGGTACCGAGATACCGGAGACGCCCCCGTCGGCGGGCTGGACCTTCGGCGTCGACGGCGACCAGTACGGCGCGCTCGGGGAGGCGCTGCTGACGGCTGGCGACGGCGTCACGCGCCCGCTCGAATCCTACGTCCGCCACGACCTGGGCCTCGGCACCGACCGATTCGGGGTCGTCGGCGAACAGGCCGACGGTCACCAGCCACAGCAGGCCGACGAACCCCGCGATGGCGAGCATGGCCGCCCGCCACCCCAGCGCGCCGATGACGGCGTTGGCCCCCGGCGGGACGACCACCAGGCCGACGCCCAGGCCCGCCGACGCGAGCGCGGTGGCGGTCCCGCGGCGGCGCTCGAACCACGCCGGCAGGGTGGCGTAGCCGACGACGTAGAGGCCGGCCATCCCGACGGCGACCACGACGCCGAACGCCGCCAGCAGTTCCACGTACGACCGCGCGGCCGCCGTCCAGACCAGCCCCGCGACCATGACGGCCCCGGACACCGCGGCGACCCGGCGCTGGCCGTACACTGAGACGAGCCGTCCCGCCCCGATGGCCGCGGCGTAGAGGACGCCGGTCTGCAGGCCGAACACGGCCGCTATCTCCGAGGCCGACCCCTCGAACGCCTCGAGGAAGACGTCGTAGAAGACGCCGAACGCGTAGGTGGTCCCGAACACGACCACCGAGGCCAGGAAACACGCCGCCACGATGACCCACCCGTAGTAGACGCGGCGGGCCAGCGCGCGGCGCAACTCCAGTCGCATCGCCGTGGCGAGACACACCCCGCACCCCTGAAAGTACCGATTCGTGTCACCCACAGATAACGCGACGACCGCACGACGCGACGGCGTGTCACTCGGTCAGGTAATCGGAGTGATTCGTTCGGCGAGGCGAGGGGGACCCGCGATGGTTCCGATGGCAGCATCCTTTTGCGGGACCGAACCCTACTGGTGGACAGTCATGGACGGCACGCTCGACCACGTCATGCTGCGCGTCGCGGACCTGGAGGCATCGCTCGAGTGGTACGGGACCCACTTCGACTACGAGGAGAAGGACCGCTACGAGGGCGACGGCTTCACCATCGTCTACCTCGGGCCCGCGGACATGCACGAGGACGGCGCCATGCTGGAGCTCACCCACAACGAGGGCGAGACGCCCGAGCTGGGCGACGCCTGGGGCCACATCGCCGTCCGCGTGCCCGAGGGCGAACTCGAGGCCGCCTACGACCAACTCATGGACGAGGGCGTCGAAGACTACCGCGACCCCGAGTCCTGCGGCGGCCGCTACGCGTTCGTGAAGGACCCGGACGGCCACGAGGTCGAGATCGTCCAGCGGAACCACGGCGCCCGCTGGTCGCTCGACCACACCATGATCCGCGTCGAGGACGCCGACGAAGCCCTCGGATTCTGGACCCGGAAGTTCGGCTACGACGAGGTGGGCCGCTGGGAGGCCGACACCTTCGCGAACTACTTCGTCGAGCGCCCCGACGCCGCCCCCGAGGAGATGTCCGTCGAACTCACCTACAACTACGACGGCCGCACCTACGAGATGGGCGACGCCTGGGGCCACCTCTGCGTCCGCCTCGACGACCTGCACGACGACTGGGACCTGCTCCAGACGCGCGAGGCCGCCGACTACCGCGACCCGGCGGACTGTGACGACATGTACGCGTTCACGAAAGACCAGGACGGCCACGAGATAGAGCTCATCGAGCGCGACCCCGCCGCCGACTCGCTGTTCCCCTTCTGAGCGGGCGCCGGTCTCGGCGCTCGCCCGCCGCTCTGTCGCCGTCTCGGCTCCCGTCCGGCCCGTTCGTAGCTGGGAGGTAGCTGGTCCAAACGGTCATCCCCGGCGGCGTCGAAGCCGGCCCATGAGCCAGCGCGAGGACGACCTCCTGCTCGGCGACGCGGACGGCATCGGCATCCGCGAGGGCGAACACGACGAGCCGTTCGATTACTACCTCGTCGGCCCCGACCGGGGCGCGTTCGGCTTCGACGCCGCGGAGATACGGGACCTCCGGTCGCTGCTGGAGCGGACGCTCGGTGACGGCTGAGCGGGTCGGAGTTCCACCGAGCCTTTTTATCAGTGCCGGCGAGCTTATAAAGGACGACGGTGGGTGAAACGGACCGAACGCCCAAGTCGGCGTGGCCTGTACGTCCCGGCGACAGGTGTGTCGGGCCGTCGACAGACCCCGACCCGCCGCCACGGGCCGCCATGAGTTCCGACCCCGACTTCGAGACGGTGTTCGAGACCGAGGCCGAGTTGCGGGCCCTCGAGGCCGACCTCGACCGCCAGCGGCGCGACCTCCGGACGGAGCTGACCGCCGCGTTCCGGCGGCTCAACGGCGAGACCCTCCACGACGCCGCCGACCGCGAGTACCCGTTCACCCAGCCGGAGAAGCGGGCGGTCAGGCGCGAGACGGTCGGCCCCGTCGAGTTGCTCCCGGAGTGGGAGGCGGCCTACCGAGACCTGGCGGCCGACCAGCGGACCGCCCGGGAACGGCTTGCGGCGTTCCACCGCGACGTGTTCACCGACCTCGCCGCGGACCAGCCGTACTCGCTGACCGTCGAGACCAACGCGGCGAGGCTGGACCGGCCGTACCTGGACCTGTGGGTCCGCGGCGAGGCTGCCGTCGTCGGTCTGGAGGTGGACAACCCCCTGACCGAGGGCTACGCCTACCGGACCGACCGCGACTACTCCGAGCAGGACGTCCAGAACGGCCTGCAGTTGCTCTCGGGGCTGGCGGACATCGACATCGACCGCTTCGGCTTCCTGGTCCACGACACCGCGCTGGTCGACGAGGACGACGTCCGGGTCGACACCGACGACCCCGAGCAGTTGCGCGCACACGTGCAGGTGGAGATCCTCGACGGTCTCGCGGCCGTCGACTACGAGTTCATCGAGACCGAGGACAGTCCCGTCCTCGCGTTCCTCGAAGCCGTCGAGGCGTACGGCCTCGGCGGGAAGTAGTCAGAACCCGGACGCGCCAGGGTCCGGTCGTCGGGCCCCGGTCGTCGACCCGTCGTCGGCCGCCGCGATGGTGTCGTTCACCAGGGTGGCTCCGCAGTCCGGGCACCTGCTGGCGACGACCATCCGAGTCTCCCGACAGCAGGAACTCGTCCGACCCGTCTCGACCTCGGGACCGGCGCCGCACCGGGGACAGACCGGGACCAGGCGCCTGAGTCTGGCCAGGACGCGACGACGGACGGCCGGGTCTAGGTCGTCCCACGCCGGGAAGCGAGCCGCCAGCACCGCGGCCGCGGCGACGTCGGCCGCCAGCGCCGCCGGCGACTCCCAGCGGACCAGTCCCAGGTCCGGCAGGACGAAGGCGGGGCCGCCGGGGACCGCCTGCACGTCGTCCTCCCCGAGGGTACGGACGACGGCCGCGGCGTCGAGGTCGTCTGGGTCCGTGGCCGCGAGCCGGTCACGCCACTGCTCGGCGACGGCCGGTGGGAGGTCCCGGTCGGCGACGGCGACCGACCACGCCGGCGACCGGAGGGCGGCGAGCGTCAGCGGGCGGTCCTTGCCGAACAGCGCCAGCACCCCCGCGGGCAGATACCGGCGCGTGAGCGTCGGCGTCCCCGGCAGGAGGTAGCCCCGGAGGTAGATGAGCAGCGCCGCCACCGACAGCACGAGCGCGCCGACCGCCCGCGACAGCCTGCGGGCGACCGCTGTGGCGAGGACCACCGCGAGTGCCGCGTTGACGACCGTACAGCGACGACAGCGGTTCGACCCCGTGTACGAGGGCTGCCGGAGCCGACCGAGGAGACGCCGGGCGCGCTCGCTGGGTCGCATACGTCCACTGGTCCGTGCGAGGGCATAACAGTGGCCGCCGTCGGCCGCCACTCCAGATGCGCCCCGTGAGCAGACGGAACCATCGGGCAGCGGATGGGGAGGCGAACGGCGACCGCCCAGTACTCGGACTGGTGGGGACTCGCGGGCCAGTCGCTTCCCGACCCGGTGAGAAGACAGTCAGGTTGGGCAGGGATACTCACGAAATCTCCGGGATATAAGCGTCAGGACGTGGAATTTTGTCGAGTCCTGGTAAGTGTTCACATGCCACGGACGAGGGGAGACGATGACGTACGAAACACCACAGATAGACCACGACGAACGCCGGAAGTTCCTGAAGGTACTGGGGATCACCGGCGCAGCGGCGGTCGGGGGCGACCTGGCCATCGGCGAACTCAGGGAGGCGGCCGACGAGCCCGGGCCGGAACTCGCGGCGATGGGCGAAGCCATCCGCAACGACCTCAGCGGGTCGCTCGACGCGGCGGTGCTGGAGACGGGACTGGCGAGCATCGGCACGCAGATCGAACGGATACCGGAACTGGGGGCGGCCGGCTTCCCGGCGGCCGACAGCACGGCCTATCAGGAACTGGCCGAGCCCGTCTGGACCGTCCACGACGCGCTCGCGGAGGTCGGCTTCCTCGCCAGCGCGGAGGAACACCTGCCGCCGTTCACGGGCGAGCACATCGAGTCGACGGCGCGGGCGCTCGTCGGGGCCGAAGCCCTGGCGGGGACGCTTCTGGACAGCGGGTTCACCGAGGAGGAGCTGACGACGCTGTTCTCGGGCGTCGCGACCAGCCGGGAGCGGCTCTCGCTGTGGATGCCCACGCAGGCCATCCCCGAGGGCGTCGAGTTCGACCTCGAACACGTCGCCCCGCTGCACCAGCGGGCGATGGGCGGCGCCGCCCTCTGGATCGACGACCTCGACACGTACCTCTGGCAGGCGGAGTACCTCATCCCGGAGGCACAGCTCCGGAAGGGGCTGTGGGACGTCAAGGAGATGCTGGGCGGCGCGGCGCTGTTCACGGCGGCCGCCCACGACATCGCGGGGCCGGCACGGTTGAGCGACAGCCAGTTGACGGCCGCGCTGACAGCGGGGACGGCCAGCATGATACTCGGACAGGAGGACCTCACGAACGACGTGTACCGGCTCACGGACGACCAGCGGACGCCCATCGAGGGAGGTGAGGCGCCGTGAGCCGCGTCGACGACGACGCGGCCGTCGAGGCGGCCCGGAACATCGACCTCGTGGAGGTCGAGGACGGCTACACGCTCCAGAACACGCCCGACGACCCGGTCACCGAGCAACACGACACGAGCCAGATCCCCGAGATGGACGTCACCGAGGAGATGCTGCGCGCGTCGGCCACGGACCCGGAGGTCTGGCTGATGTACGGCGGCGGGTACGCCCAGCAACGGCACACCACCGCCGACGCCATCACGAGGGACAACGTCGGGGACCTCTCGCTGGAGTACATCGTCCAGGGCGGGGTCGCCTCCAGCATGGAGGGGACGCCCATCGTCGTCCCGGGCGACCCGCCCATCATGTATCAGACCAACGGGCCGAACCACGCCAAGTGTGTGAACGCCCGCACTGGCGAGTTGCTCTGGACGTACACTTACAACAACCCGGACGACATCCACGGCAACGAGGGCGCCGACTCGCGCATCCTGCTGTGCTGTGACGCCAACAACCGCGGGTTCGCCGTCCTGGGCGACAAGGTGTACATGACCACGCTGGACTCGGGCGTGGTCGCGCTCGACCGCTACACCGGCGAACAGCAGTGGTACACGAGCACGGGCGACTACCGCAAGGGCTACTCGGCGACGTGGGCACCGGTCGTCTACGACGGCCAGGTGCTCACCGGCAGCGCCGGCGGCGAGTACGGCGTCCGCGGGTTCGTCGCCGCGCTGGACCCCGAGAACGGGGACATCCTCTGGCGGACGTACACGACCGACCCGGACCGCTGGGTCGGCACCAGCTGGCAGCAGGGCTGTGCGACGACGTGGATGACCCCGACGGTCGACCCCGAGCGGGGCACGATGTACTGCCCCATGGGCAATCCCGGCCCGGACTTCGACGGCACGGTCCGGCCGGGGCCGAACCCCTTCAGTTGCGGGACGCTGGCGCTCGACGCGACCAACGGCGACGTCGAGTGGAACTTCCAGGAGAGCGCCCACGACGTCTGGGACTACGACTCCTCGTCGACGAAGGTGCTCATCCGCGACGTGGACCTGCGCGGGGAGACCCGCGACGTCGTCGTCAGCGCCGGCAAGACCGGCTGGCTCTACACCAACGACGCCGAGACCGGCAAGCTGCTGCGGCGCAGCCAGGAGACGAGCCAGCACATCAACATGTGGGAGATGGTCCCGCACGCAGACAGCGACGAGTCCATCTCCTACGTCCCGGGGGCCCACGGCGGCAACGACTGGCAGCCGCCGTCGTACAGCCCCGAGACCGGGCTGGTCTACGTCAAGCAGAACAACACGCCCCACGAGATCTTCTGGCTGAACTCGGAGTACGAGGCGGGGACGACCTACTGGGGCGGGACGCTCAACGACTGGCCGCACGTCTCGGAGCCGGAGGGCTGGAACGGCCACACCAGCCAGGTCGTGGCCGTCGACCCCGTCTCCGGCGAGCGCGTCTGGACCGAGTGGATCGACAGCGAGAACTACCTCTGGGGTGGCTCGCTGACGACGGGCTCGGGACTGGTCTTCCTGGGGACCCAGGAGAGCAAGTTCATCGCCTACGACGGCGAGACCGGCGACCGGCTGTGGGAGTCGCCCAACCTCGGCGCCCCCATCAGCTCCTCGCCGTCCAGCTGGTACGACCCGGGGACGGGCAAGCAGTACGTCGCCGTCCAGGTCGGCGGCAGCGGCTGGCTCCGCCACGGGCCCCGCGGCAGCACCGTCGCCGTCTTCGGGCTCGAAGGCGACCTGAGCGGCCAACAGGGGGGAGCACAGTGACCAGGAAACACACCCGGCGGTCGCTGCTCACCGCGGCGGGCGCCGGCGCGCTCACGGTCGGCACCCTGGGCGTGGTCGCCCAGGAGTCCGTCGCGGCGACCTACCGGCTCGCGATGACCGAGACCGGCTGGATGGGACAGGCACCGGCGGCCATCAGCGACACGGCCACGCCGACGCTGCAGATGCGGCCCGGCCAGGACTATCGCGTCCAGGTGACCAACCAGACCGACGGGCGGCACAACTTCGTCCTCAGCGGGAGCTACCCCACGGGGCCGACGCTCGTGCGGACGCGGTTCGTCGACCCCGGCGAGTCCCTCGAGACCACGGTCACCGCCCAGCCCGGCCTGTCGGCGTACTTCTGCGAGCAACATCCCGAGGAGGTCGGCCCGGTCGTCGTCGGCGAGGGAGCGGCGGGGGTCGACAACGCGACGGCAGCCAACGCCACCGGCGCCGAGCTGAACACGACCGGGAACATCACGGGTCTCCCGGGCAACGTCTCCGGGAACGCGACGGTGGACGCGGCGAACCTCACGAACCTGGTCAACGACAGCGACGTCGGCGCCAACACGACGGCGGGCGGCGACCTGGCCGGGACGTCACCGGTGCCGGCGAAGACGTTCAAGTTCGTCGGGTCGGTCCCCGGCTGGGTCGCGACGGCACCACAGGAGATCCAGGGCCAGACCAACCCACCGCTGGACGTCACGGTCGGGGAAACGTACGACTTCATCTGGGTGAACGGCGACGGCGCGCCACACAACTTCATCGTCGAGACCGACGACGACGAACAGCTGGTGCGCTCGGACCAGATCTCGAAGTCGGGGTCCTGGCAGACCATCCGTTTCGTCGCCACCGAGCGCATGCACGAGTACTACTGCCAGTTCCACCCGCTCGGCATGCGCGGTGACATGGCCCTCGACGAGGGGGCCGACGAGGGCGTCATCGGGAACGGGACCCAGGCCCAGGCGGACGGCACCGAGAACCAGACCGAGCAGAACATCACCAGGTGAGCCAGCGGGGGTGACATAACTCGCGGCCCTCACCGGGCCGCCGACTCAGCTGACGTCGAGACCGTCGCCGTCGCCGGACTCCTCGAACTCGACCTCGACCTCGAGTTCGTCCCGGCGACCACCGGTGAACTCGACCTCGACCTCGATGGGTTCGCCGAACGCGAAGGGGATCTGCCACTCGCTCGTCGAGATGGTCAGCCGCGACTCCGCCTCGATCTGGTCGGCCAGGTCCCTGAGGAACGCCGCCGTCTCCGCCCGCGAGAGCTGGACCTCCCGCTCGAAGAACCCGTCGGTCACCGTCCGTCGGTCCGACCGTCCGTCGTCCGGGAACTCGACCGGATCGCTCATAGCTCCCCTTCGACGGCCGCCACCCTTACTCTTCGCGTGCCGGGAGTGACATCTCCGGCGAGTGGCCTGTCAGGGAGCTGTGCATCGGTCTTTTCTCGGCGTGTGTGGTACTGTCAGGCATGTCGCTGCTCGACGTGCTCGGGAGCAAGGCACGGCTGCAGATACTGCGGGCGCTCTCGCACGAACCGATGTACGTCTCCGAACTCGCCGAGACGGTGGGGATGGACGGGACGACGGCGGCCCACCACCTCGACACCCTGGAGCAGGCGGGCCTGGTCGAGCCCTACCGGTACGGCAACCGCAAGTACTACCGGCTCGTGAAGGCGGTGACCCTCCGGGCGGCCCCGCCGCCCGAGCGGACGTTCATCCTCCAGGCTACCCACGACGGCGACGACGGACTCGCGACCCCGCCCGGGCACACTGCCAGCGCAGACACCGACTGAGCGCCTGTCGGTTCGGGGTAGCGACCGACCGAGCGCGTGTAGATTCCTCCGGGAGGATTCGATACACGGATGAGAGCTGTTATCATCTAACACGTCGACCGGGAGTGGTATGGAACGGCACCGCGGCGGGGCGTCCGGACGTGGGCGGAGATACAGGGGGTCGGTGGTCACGCTCGTCGCGGTCGTGGTGCTCCTCGTCTGTGGGGTCGGACGGGTAGCGGGGCTCCCGGCGGGCAGCGCCGACGACGCGGTCGCCGTCTCGGGGTGGGCCGCGGTCGGAACGCTGCTTGCGGGGACGGTCGTGCTGCTGGTCAGCGTCGAGGTACTGATCCAGGCGCTCGTGCGGACGGCCCGGGAGTTCCAGGTCTCGGCGTTCCTGCTGGCGGTCGTCTTCTCGGGGTTCGAGTTCGACAACCTCGCCTTCGGGGTGTTCAACGGCTTCCGGGAGCTACAGGAGGTGTCGTTCGGCCTCGCGGTGGGCAACTCGCTGTCGATCTTCGGGCTGGTGCTGGCGCTCGGGGCGCTGTTGTACCCCTTCGAGGTGGACGTCCCGCGAGCGTACCTCCTGCTGCTGGTGGCCGCACCGTTCGTCCTCCTGCCGTCGGTGCTGCTGGGCCAGTTCACCGCGGGCGCGGGCCTCGTCCTGGTCGCGCTCGGCGTCGTCGTCTTCGGGTATCTCTACCGGCGCGAGCGGGCGGCAGACCGGCCCGTCGCCCAGGACCACGAGATGCGCGAGGCGCTCGTCCGGGCCGACGGTGAGGTCCCGTCGGTTCCGGCACCGCTGGCACCGATCGAACCGCTGGCGCGTCGGTCGTGGTTCTGGCCGGCAGTCATGGTCGTCGCCGTCGGCGGCATCGTCGTCGGTGCGGAGGGCTCGTCGGCCGGCGTCGAGGGCGTGCTGCAGACGTGGGAGCTGACCGGGACGTTCCTGGGCGCGACGCTGGTGACGCTGCTGTACACGGCCGACGACCTGCTGCTGGCGGTCGAACCGCTCCGCCTGGGCCACGTCGACGTGGCCGTCGGCGGCATCGTGGGGAGCCTCCTCTTCTTCGTCACCGCGAACGTGGGCGTGGTCGCCCTGGTGGGCACCGTCGAGGTGAGCCGCTCGACGGCCCTGTTGCACCTGCCCGCGCTGGTCGCCATCACGGCGCTGTCGGCGTACTTCCTCGGTCGCGGGCGGATGGGCCGGCGACAGGGCCTGGTCCTGCTGGGGTTCTACGTCGCCTATCTGGCGCTGAACCTGGTGCTGTTCTCGGGGCTCCCCATCGGTGAGTAGCGACCGATGCGACCCGAACAGTACCCCGTCCTGACCGACGAGGACGAACCGCTGGTCACGCGGCTGTCGGTCGGCCTCGGGGACCGGCAGGCGCGCGTGCTCGCCTATCTCCTGGCCAGGTCCGCCGCCGACGCGTTCGCCGACCCGCCGGCGACGCTGCTGTCGGTGCGTGTGGGCACCGACCTCGGTCGCAGCGTGGCCAAAGAGGCGCTCGCGGCGCTGACCGCGGCCGGTCTGGTGGCCGAGACGACCGTCCCGCGGGAGGGGCAGGGCCGCCCGCCGACGGCCTGGACGCCGGTGGCCGACCGCGAGGAGACCACCGAGCGCGTGTTCAGTACTCACGCGACGGCCCTGCTCGAGCAGGCCGCCGCCGTCGCCGGCGACGCCGCGCAGGGCACCGACGACGGGAGGAGAGACGCCGACGAGCGCGACGTCGGGACCGAGAACGCACCAGAAGCCGGGACGGTCGACGGGAAGCCGGTGACGGTGAGCCTCAACTGGCGGCCCAACGGCCTGCAGGCGCCGCTGCTGGCCGCGCGGGCGAACGATGCCTACGCCGACCGGGGGCTGGACGTGTCGTTCGCGGCCGAGACCGGGTCGGACGCGGCACTGGCGACCGTGAGGGAGGGGGAGGCACTGGCGGGCCTGGTCGGGGCGACGACGCTCGTCACGGCCCGCCACGAGGGCGCGACGCTGGTCCCGCTGGCGCTGCTGTACCAGCGGGCGCTGGCGATGCTGTACACGACTCGGGAGACGTTCGGCGAGCCTTTCGAGCGGGCCGCCCAGTTGCGCGGGCGGACGGTGGGGATGCCCGTTGGCTCCGAGATCGGCCGGCTCGGGCGGTTGTTCCTCGAACAGGCGGGCGTCGCCGACGACGTGACCATCGTCGACGTCGCGGGCGAGGAACAGGGGGCGCTGCTGGCCGGCGACGTGGACGCGGTGACCGGGTCGCTCGCCGACCCCCAGCGCCTCCGCGAGGACGGGGCGACCGTCGACGCCGTCCACGTGGCCGAGCGGTTCCCCATCTACGGCCCGGCGCTCGTCGCGCGACGGCCGGCACTGACTGCCCGGCGAGACGCGCTGAGGGCGCTGCTGGCGGGGACCATGGCCGGCGTGGCGCGGACGCGGGTCGACCCGGCGGTCGCGGGGACTGCCGTCGCGGAGGCGGGCGGCCCCCCGGCCGAGCGCGCCCGGCGCAGTTTCGAGGCGGCGCGGTCGGTCGGCGGGGGCGCCGAGCCCGTCGCGGACCACGGCTGGGGGTGGCACCGGCCGGCCGACTGGGAGCGTCTCCGGACCGTCCTCGACCAGGTCGGCCTGCTACGGTGAGTCCCGCCCGATGCGGGTCGCGTAGTCGGTGACGACCGGCGTCTCCGGCAGGTACTCGTTCGTCCACGTCTCGTCGGGGTCGACCGGCCCTTCGAGCAGGTCCGAGTCCGCCAGCGTCTCGGCGAGGCGGCGCCACCGCCGGGGGTCGTGGTGGCCCCACCCGGCCTCGCGGACGTGCGGGGTGAACTGCAGGTCGCGGGCGGCCGCCAGGAACTTCTCGCGCTCGACGTCGCGGGAGTACTCCAGCGTCGCGTTGCGCGCCACCAGCGCGTCGACGGCCGCGTCCGGGTCGGTCGTCGCGTCGGCCCACCCGCGGGCGGTCGCCCGCAGGAACGCCGCGACCGTCTCGGGGTTCTCGGCAGCGAAGGCAGGACTGGTCACCAGCGCCATCCCGTAGACGTCGAGGTGGTCGCCGATGGGCAGTTCGTCGGCGGCGCGGTCGTGCTCGCGTTCGAGTTCCAGGCCGTTGGTGACGACCCCGACGGCGGCGTCGACGTCGCCGTCGAGGAGTCTGTGCTGGACGCGGTGGTGGGTCCGCTCCTCGACCGGCCGGAGGTCGACGTCGTCGCGGACGCCGGTGGTCTCGAGGAGTTGCGCGGTGAGGATGCGCGTCTTCGTCGCCGAAGGCGCGACGGTCCGGCCGGCCAGTTGCTCGGGCCGCTCCAGGGGCTCACCGAAGACGTCCCGGAGCGTGTAGACGGCCGCCGGCGTCTTCTGGGTGAGCGCGGCGATGGCGAGCGGGTCGAGTCCCTGGCTGCGGACCGACAGCACCGCGGACCCGCCGGCGAGGGCGAACTCGCGACGGCCCGTCGCGGCCTGCTCGGCGGCGAACGGCGAGCCGTGGCCCTCGACGAAGCGGACCTCGAGCCCTTCTTCCTCGTAGTACCCCCGCTCGCGGGCGAGGAAGTACGGCGCCTGGAACCCGTTGGCCTCCCAGTTGAGCTGGAGGTCGACGGCGGTCCCCACGGGTCACACCTCCAGCCGGAAGGTCCCCTCGGGGACGTGGTCGACGCCCAGCGCCTCGGCGCCCGCCACCTCGCGCAGGTGCTCGAACAGCCGTCGCATGCCGGCGACCGTCTCGGGCGTCCAGTCGCGGACGACCATCTCCCGCCAGCCGTCGCGGACGGCGGTGACCACCGACGCGTCGGCCCCGTCCATCATCCGCTCGCCGAGTTCCACCCAGAGGTCGTCGTCGGTCAGCAGGCGGTCGACCGCGTCGCGGTAGGCCCCCCGGAACCCCCGGACGGCCGCCGGGTGTTCCCGGAGGTAGGACTCGGTCGTCAGGAACGTCGAGACGGGGACCTTCTCGTTGGTGTCCGAGAGGCGCTGGACGAGGTCGGCCATCGGGAGCACCTCCCGGTAGTCGCCGCCGTCGACGATGCCGGGGACGAGTTGCCAGAACTGCAAGGCGGCGTCGAGTTCGCCGGCCTCGAGCGCGGCCGTCAGCCCGGACTTCGAACCGACCTCGACGACGTCGACCGTCTCATCGGGGTCGAAGCCGTGATACTCACGGCAGGCCGCGCGCGTGAGGATCCAGTTCTTGTCCAGCCGCCGGACGACGCCGACGCGGACGTCCCGGAGGTCCGCGAGGCCCTCGATGGCCGACTCGGTCGGGACGACCAGGCCGCCGACGGTCCGTCCGTACGGGTGGATGGCCACGATGGGGGCGCCGGCGGCCCGCTCGCGGGCCGTCGAGACGTAGTCGATGTCGATGAGGTCGGCCTCGCCCCGCTGGAGCTTCGCCTCGACGGTCTCCTTCTCGTCCTCGATGTCGTCTGCCACGAGTTCGACGTCCAGGTGCAGGCCGTGGTCGCGGTCGAACCCGTACTTCTTGACGGTGTAGAGGACGTACCGCGGGCTGCCGTTCTCCTCGAAGCGGGCCCGCATCACCGGGTCGTCACCGGGGTCGTCGTGCTGTGCGTCGAGTGCGCGTTGTGCCATCGGTCGTCACACCCCCTCATGCCACCACGACTCGCACGATAACGCCCCCGCACCGTTCGTGGCCGTAACCTGATACTATCGCGGCGGCGTCGCGACAAACCCCGGCCTACAAAAAGGAAAGCAGGAAATGATTATGAGGGTGCCTGCCTAGGTAGTTATCCTCATGCACACCAGCAAGGGGGCGTCCCGGCGACGGGTCCTCGCGCTCGGTGGGCTGGCCGTGGCAGGTGGCGTCGGCGGCTGTCTGGGGTCGGTCGGCAGCGGTGGCGGGACGACGTCGGTGAAGACGGTGCTCAACTGGAAACCGAACCCGACGCAGGCGGGCTACTTCGTCGCGAAGGACAGGGGCTACTACGCCGAGGAGGGGCTGTCGGTGGAGCTGGTCCCCGGTCAGGGTGGCTCGTTCGCGGCCAAGCAGGTGGGCCTGGACAACGCCGCGTTCGGGCTCGGCAGCGGGGCCGGCCTGCTGCAGGCGCGGGCGAACGACCTGCCCGTCAGGTCGTACGCGGCCGCCCAGCAGTCGACGAACGCGGCGGTGTACACCGTCGCGGAGGCGTTCGGGGGCCAGCTGGAGGAGCCGAGCCAGCTCGCCGGCACGCGCGTGGCCGTCATCGCCGACTCGGTCAAGACGCAGGCGTTCCTCGCGTCGATGCTCGTCGAGGCGGGCGTCCGCGACAGCGTCGAGTTCGTCGAGGTGGGCGTCGAACAGCAGACGTCGAACCTGCTGTCGGGCAACGTCGACGCGGCGGTGGGCATCTTCGCCGACGGCCTCGGCCTCCGCCAGCGCGGGTACGACGCCTCGATGCTGCTGGTGGGCGACCACGTCCCGACGGTCGGCCGGACCGTCTTCGCCCGCCCGGCGTTCGCCACGGAGAACCCCGAGACGGTCAGGGGCTTCCTCCGGGCGACCGCCCGCGGGTGGGCCTGGGCTGCCGACGACCCGACGGGGGCCGAGGAGGTTATGATCGACGCCAAGCCCAGCCTCGCGGAGTCCCGGGACCTCGGCATCGAGAAGATCGAGTACAGCGCGGACCGCCTCATCGCGACCGAGCAGGTGGCCGAGCACGGCTGGGGCTGGCAGTCGGCCGACGTCTGGGCGAGCGTCCACGAGACGCTGTCGAGCAACGGCGTCCTCCCGGCAGGCCTGACCGTCGACGAGGCCTGGACCAACGCGTACCTCGACACCGACGCGGACGCTATCGCCCGGTTCACCGACCGGACGGACTGATGCTCGAGGGGAACCGGACGCCGGTCACCGTCGACGGCCGTCTCCCCGACGCCACGAGAGCGTGGTGCCGGCGGGGCGGCGAGGTGGCGCTGGCGCTCGTGGCGCTGGTCGGCGGCTGGCAGGTGGCCGTCGTCGCGACGGCGGTCCCGACAGTTGTGTTGCCGTCGCCGGCGGCGGTGCTGGAGGCTGGGGTCGCCGACGCGGGGCCGTTGCTGGCCGCCGTCGTCCACACCGGCCGGGAGGCGGTGCTGGGCTGGCTGGTTGGCGTCGCCGCCGGCCTCGCGCTGGCGGTCGGGATGGCGCTGTCTGCCCGCCTCCGGCGACTGGTCTACCCGCTCGTGCTCGCGGTCCGCATCGTCCCGCTCGTGGTGTTCGCGCCGGTGCTGGTCGTCGTCCTCGGGCCGACGCTGCCGACGCGGGTGCTGCTGGCGGCGCTGCTGTCCTTCTTCCCGGTCGCGGTCGCGACGCTGGACGGCCTGCGGTCGGTCCCCGAGAGCCAGGTCGCGCTGCTGCAGTCGGTGGGTGCCTCCCGCTGGCAGCGCCTCCGGCACGTCCGGCTGCCCAACGCCGTCCCGGCCGCCGTCGTCGGCCTCCAGATCGCGACGCCGCTGGCGCTCGAAGGGGTGGTCATCGCCGAGTTCCTGGTCGCGTCCGGGGGCCTGGGCGCCGGCATCCTCGACGCCGGGAGTCGGCTGGCGACGCCGCTTCTGTTCGCCTACCTGCTGGCGCTGGTCGGCCTCGGCCTGGGGCTGTTCGCCGTCGTGGCCGGCCTCGGTCGCGTCCTCGTCCCGGGTGGCGAGGCCGACCCCGTCGCGCCCGAGGCGTTCTGGCTGGACGGGGGGCAACCGACGGACGACCGGCTGGTCGCCGCGTCGACGGCCGCCCTCTCGCTGGGCGGGGTCGTCGTGGCCTGGGCGGTCGCCGCCAGGGCCGTCCCGCACGGCGGCCTCTTCCTCGCCGGCCCGGACGCAGTGGCACGGTTGCTCGTCGACTCGCCGTGGGTGTTCGTCGGCGCGGCGACGGCGTCGGCGGCCAAACTCGGCGGCGGCCTGGCGCTGGGCGGAGCCCTCGGCATCGCCGTCGGCGCCGTGGCCGCGCTGGTCCCGCCGCTCCGGACCGGCGCCTACACCTATCTGGTGGGGTTCCGCGTGCTGCCGGTCATCGCCTTCGCGCCGCTGCTGCTGGTGTGGCTCGGCGTCTCCTTCGCGGCCGGGGTGGTCCTCGTGGCTGCGGCGACGGTGTTCCCGGTGGCCATCGCCGCGGCCGTGGGCCTCCGGCGACTGCCGGCCGACCAGCGGGACCTGCTGCGGGTGGTCGACGCCGCCGGCTGGCGGCGGGCGCTCGTCCGGCTCAGATACGCGGTGCCGACGCTGCTGGCGGGCGTGAAACTCGCCGTCGTCACGGGCCTGTCGGGGACCGTCGTCGCCGAGTGGTTCGTCGCCAGCGACGGCCTCGGCGTGCTCGTGCTCCAGCAGACCCGGAGCTTCCAGCCCGCCCTGACCTTCGCCGCCATCGCCGTGCTGTTCGCGCTGGGCGCGTCGCTGTTCGGGCTGGTCTCGCTCGTCCAGCGACGACTGATGTGGTGACCGCTACACGAGACAGAACAACCGACACCGACCGATGACCGCACGAACCGACACGACCGACTGCACCGCACGCAACCCGGACTGCACCGCGAGCGCGTCACACGAGGGAGGCGAGTGAGATGGACGCCCTCGACCACGTCAACGTCGCCGTCGACGACCTCGAGACGGCGCTGTCGTTCTACCGCGACGTCCTCGACCTGGAGGTGGTGCGCCCGCCGTCGGACTTCGACGGCGACCACGCCATGTTCGCGGTGGGCGACACCATCCTGACGCTGATGGCGACGGGGCGGAGTGACGACTGGGAGCCGGCGGACCTCGCCCACCCGCTGGACAAGGCCCACCTGGCGTTCGCGACGGACCGGGCCGACTACGAGCGGTTGGTCGACCGCCTGGACGGCCAGTTCCCCAAGCAGGGCCCCTACGACTGGGGTGAGTTCGAGGGGTTCTACTTCCTCGACCCGGCAGGCAACCTCCTGGAGGTCGTGACGTACGACCCGCCGACCGACCCCGACCGGACGCTGCTCACGCACGACGACGTCGACTGACCGGCCTGCAGGTGCAAGGACCGCCCCGGCCGGTCAGTCGTCGGCTGGCCGCCGGCTCCCGCAGTTCGGGCACCTGCGGGCCCTCGCCGGTCAGTCGTCGGCGGCCGCGTCGTCGACGGGCTCGATGTCGACGTCGATCTCGGCGGCCGCGGCCTTGTACTCGGGTATCTTCGCCCGCTCGTCGAGCACGTCGTTGGTGAGCCGGTTGGCCGACGCGGCGGCGAAGTGCGGCGTCGTCCAGACCGACCCCTCCTTGATGGCCTCGGTGACCTGCGCAGTGAGGGTTATCTCCCCGCGGCGCGAGCGCAGGCGCACCGTGTCGCCGTCCTCGATGCCGTAGCGCTCGGCGTCGGCCGGGTGGACGTCGACGAAGTTCTCTGGGTGCTGGCGGTTCAGCGTCGGCGAGCGCCGGCTCATCGTCCCCGTGTTGTAGTGCTCCTCGAGGCGGGCGGTCGTCAGCACCAGCGGGTACTCCTCGTCGGGCACCTCCGCCGGTGGCTGGTGGCGTACGCCCTCGATCTGTCCCAGCCCGCTCTCGGTCTCGAAGCCGTCCTCGTAGAGGAACGGGTCGCCCTCGTCGCCCGGCTCGTAGCAGGGCCAGTGGACCCCCTCCTCGCCGAGGATGTCGTAGGTCATCCCGTGGTAGCTGGGACAGACCTGCCGGAGCTCCTCGAAGACCGCCTCGGCGTCCGCGAAGTCGAAGGCCTCCGGGCCGAACAGGCGTGTCCCCACCTCGGAGAGGATGTCGAGGTCGTGTTTGGTGTTCTCGTGGACCTTCTCGACGGGACGCATCCGCTGGACGCGGCGGTCGGTGTTGGTGACGGTGCCGCCGCGCTCGGCCCAGGTGGTCGCCGGCAGCACCACGTCGGCGTACTCGGCCGTGTCGGTCAGGAAGATGTCCTGGACGACCATGAACTCGAGTTCCTGGAGGCGCTCCTCGACGCGGTTGCCGTCGGGCTCGCTCATCACGGGGTTCTCGCCCATCACGTAGAGGCCCTTGATGGCGTCGCCGGCCCGCTGGGATATCTCGACGTTCGTCAGCCCGGGCTCGGCGGGAATCTCGAAGCCCCAGACGTCCTCGACGGACTCGCGGGCTTCGTCGTCGTCGACCAGCTGGTAGCCCGGCAGGACGTTCGGCATCGCGCCGACGTCGCAGGTGCCCTGGACGTTGTTCTGGCCCCGGAGCGGGTTGACGCCCGTGCCCGGCCGCCCGAGGTTGCCCGTTATCAGCGCCAGGTTGATCTCGTTCTGGACGTTGTCGACGCCGCAGCGGTGCTGGCTCATCCCCATCCCCGTGAAGATGGCCGCGTTCTCCGCCGTAGCGTACTTTTCGGCGGCTGTCTCGATGTCTTCGAGGGGGACGCCCGCTTGCTCCGCAGCCTCCTCCTTGTCGAAGTCTTCGAGGGTCTCTTTGAGGTGCTCGAAGCCCTCGGTGCGCTCCTCGACGAACGCCTCGTCGACCCAGTCGTGCTCCAGGACCGTCTTCAGCACCGCGTTGAGCAGCGGGATGTCGGTCCCGGGGTTCAACTGGAGGTGCATGTGCCGGTCGGTCTCGTCGATCTTGAACGACCGGGTCGTCTTGTTGGCGTGTGGGTCGACCTGGATGACCGTCGCGCCGTCGAGGACGGCCTTCCGGAAGTACTGGCTGTTGGCGATGGGGTGTTGCTCCCCGGGGTTGGCGCCCTGGATCCAGAAGACGTCGGCCTCCTCGCGGAGGTCCTGCATGCTGTTGGTCATCGCGCCCGCCCCGAGGCTGGTCCGCAGCGCCCAGACCGTCGAGGCGTGGCACATCCGCGTGCAGTTGTCGACGTTGTTCGTGCCGTAGCGGCGCGCGAGCTTCTGCAGGAGGTAGTTCTCCTCGTTCATCGTCTTCGAGGAACCGAAGAACCCCATCGCGTCCGGGCCGTGCTCGGCGCGGATGCGTTCGAGTTCGTCGACGACCCGCTCGAGGGCTTCCTCCCAGGAGGCCTCACGGAACTCACCGTCTTCGCGGACGAGCGGCTCTGTCAACCGGTCCTCGTGGTCGACCACCTCCGTCGCCGCGCCCCCTTTGATGCAGACCCGGCCCTCGTTGACCGGCGCCTCGCCCCACGGCTGGAACCGCATGTCCCCGGGTTCCTCGCCTGGTTGTACCTTGATGCCACACCCGACGCCGCAGTACGGGCAGATCGTCTTGACGGGGTCTCGTTGCTCACTCGCCATGGGTCGTGTCACCCGGATGCTGTGTCATGTGCCGCGACACACTCCGTACAGACAGTGCCCACCTGCATGAGTATTTCTAACACACCACACGAACTATCAGCGAGCGCCGATGACGGTTGTCGGAACGTCCAGGTGAGAGACACGGCTGCCGGGGAAACGCTCACCCGAGTGTGCGAGAGACATACACGATATGGCCCTCACCCGGGCGGCCGTCGAACGGTCGGCCGACGAGTACCGGGCCGAGGAGCCGCTGTACCCCGTCGAGCAGGAACAGCTCGAGCTACTGCCTGACGTGTTCGCGTCGGGCGAGTTCGGCTGGCGCGACGCCGAGTGGGTCGTCCGCTGGTACTACCGGCGGTTCCTGGGCGCCTACCCCGACGCCGAGCGCCGGGCCGCCGAGGAACGCTTCCGGGACAACGACTTCGAGGAGGTCCAAGGGGCCCTCGCGGACGCGGCGGCGGCGACCGACGTCCGGACTCGCGTCGAGACCCTGACGGCCCTGGTCGGGGTCGACGTCCCCGTCGCGTCGGCGTTGCTCATGTACCTCGACCGTCCGCTGGATGCGGTCGTCGGTCGGACGGAAGAACCGCTCTACCGGCAGTCCTTCCTTGAGAGCGCGTGGAACGCGCTGTTCAACGACGCACTCCGTGCACACTTCGGCACCGACCTC
>Ga0306886_100167_pt1 | contig 35976 bp, 39 predicted proteins | sample AntDeeMetagen136_FD_190444 | JGI IMG/M metagenome (GOLD analysis project Ga0306886, IMG submission 190444) | Saline lake microbial communities from Deep lake, Antarctica - Metagenome #136 (v2) (version 2) | ecosystem: Environmental > Aquatic > Non-marine Saline and Alkaline > Saline | place... | reverse complement strand
AATCGGTGAAATGAATCGGTAGTAGCTATACCTACTAGTAATTGCTTGAATGGATGGAATCGACTACGATAGCGGTTACTCGAGGGAACGAGCCACGCTAGTACGACCCCCTAACAGGTCGTGAGTAACTGCTTCAGAATACGCAATTCCTCGGCGTCCGAGATCTGTTCGGAGTCGAGACAGGCTTGTGCGACCTTGTGCACGAGTTCGGGATCCGCGAAGACCGACTGGTCGCTCGCAAGCTGGCGTTCGAGCGCCTCGACCCGTGCGGTGAGTTCGTCGATTTCGTCGTCCTCGTTCGTCTCCGTCTCCGCGCTCGCACGCTCGTCCGCGAGGGGACTGCCGGTCGAGGGGCCACCGTCTCGAGCGCCGGGATCCGACGCGTGCGCCGCGGCCACCGAATCGGACGTACGGCCCTCGCGATCCGCAGACTCGCCGGCCTCGAGCGCGTCGCCCTCGGGTGAGTCGCCTCTGCGAGAGTCACCCCCGGATGAGTTGATCTCCCCGGTTCCGCGCGCCGTACCCGAACTATCCACGTCAGATCCACTCGTACTGACCGCTGTGTCCGCGTCGGGCCCACACGCACGGACCGCGGGTTCCGCGTCGTCGGGTCCCGTCCCATCAGTATACGCGCCCTCGACCGATCCCTCGTCGACAGCACTCGCGGTTTCGTCCGTCTCCGCGTCGGTCCCGGCCTCCCCGTCGGCGTTCGTGTCGTCCGGCTCGAGGGGGAGATCCGACCGGTCGAACAGCCGCGCGACGAACGTCTGGCGCTCGGACCAGTCGAAGCCGTCGATCCCGTTGACCCGCTGACTGATGGTCGCGCTGGTCACGCCGAGTCGCTCCGCGAGCTCCGCCTGCGTCGCGTTCGGACGACTCTCGATCTCGCGGAGTGTCTCCAGTTGTTTTTCGGGGATATCGGCCGTCTCGAGTGGTCGATTCTCGTCGGGATTGTCATGGCTGCTCATAGCTGAATCGGTCTCTCCGGAATCGCTGTCGTCGTCCGTTGTCGGACGCTGCTCCCCCCGGGTCGTCGAATCGTCGTTCTCCCCGATCACTCCCCGATCGTCGTCGCTGCTCGAACCGCCGTCCCCGTTTGGGTCGGCATCCTCGCCCGAATCGCCATCCCCGTTCGAATTGGTTTCTCCGCTTCGACCGTTGTCCCCGCTCGGATCGGCATCTCCGCTTCGATTGTCGTCGTCCAGTTCCGACGCGGGTTCGTCTGCCGCGACGTGTCCCGGGTCGCCATACTCCCCGAGTACCTGCTCGACGAGCGACGTGGTTGCGCCGGTAACGTCGTCGGCGACGGCTTCCATCGACGCGTCCGGTCGGGCTTCCGCGACGGACAGGATCCGCTTGTGGACAACCGCTCGCGGAAATATCGTTTTTCGCTCGATGCGGCCCGCCGAGTCGGTTGATCGTGTGTCACTCATACTACTCTCGAACGGTAATTCGCGCTACGTCTCCCGTCCTCCACCCGCTCGTTTATAGCTTTTCCACACGATTGACACCATTCGCATTCTTGGCATCTGTATACTGAAATAAGAGACATCTAGATGGAACCAAAGGCTCTGCGAACGATAAACGTAGCGTCCCGCAAACCGGAAACGAAACATTCTGCGAACGGGCCGTCAGTCGTCCGCCGGAACGCCGCCGTCCGAGGACTCGTCGAGATCGCACAGTTGTCGTGCTCGCTCGAGGACGCTCGCCGCCTCGTCCGGAGACACGCCGCCGGGATCGAACGCGGCGCGTTCGTACTCCTGCGTGATGTCGCGGAGTAACGCGGCGTCCGCCGCGTCGGCGGTTCGAAACCGTCGATAGAACTCCCAGTGAGTCAGCGCATCGGATCCGTCGATCCGCGACGCCAGTGCCCGCCGAACGGCGGCATACCCCGTTCGTGCCGCGTCGTCCGGCCGGCCGTTCGATAGCTGTTCACTCGCCCGCTCGAGCAGGGATTTCACGGCGTCGGGCGATGGAGACGACGTGTCCGCCGATCGCGTCCCGGCCGTCGGTCCGCCCGCTGTGGGTTCTCCATCGCCCGCGGCGCCGTCCCCAGGGCCCGTTCCACCGGCACGACGATACCACCAGACGCCGAGCCCGACTGCGATCACGGCGAGGAATCCGGCAGCGAGCCAGAGTGGGGACGACAGCTGCGTGTCCGCGTCGCCGATCGTAACGACCGTTTCTGCCGTCGCGGCTTCGATATTCGAGCCGCTCCCGTCGTAGACCGCAGTCACGGTCACCTCGCCCCCAGCGATCGAATTCGGAACGGAAACGGTTTCCTCGAACGTCCCGCCAGCGTCGGTCGTGACGGTGCCGACGGTCACACCGTCGATTTGAATCTCTACTGACTCGCCCCGAACGCCGTCGCCGTCGGCCGTGGCGAGCGTCCCGTTGACCGTCACCGCACGGTTGCCGTCCGACAGTCCCTCGACCGAGAGGTCGCTCTCCGTCTCGCGGACCGTCACGTTCGTTCCGTCAGCCGCCGTGGCGAGGGCGCGGTCCTCGAACGGCAGCCGGACAGTGAGTTCCTGTTGGCCGTCCTCGACGCCCGCCGGCAGCGAGGCCGAGGTCTCAAATACGCCGTTCTGGACCGGTGCCGTGCCGATTCGCTCTCCGTCGACGGTCACCGCGAGGGAGACGTTGTCGACGGCGATCCCGTCGACGCGAAGCTCGCCCGCGACGGCGTGTTGCTCGCCGTATGACAGCTCGCTTGGTGCCTCCTCGAGCGAGACGGTCGGGTCAACCTGATCGATCGAGACGCTGACGTTCGTCTCATCGCCCAGATACGTCGATTGGGATTCGGGGACGTACTGAATCCGGAGCTCATCGGCCGACAGCGACTCGTCTGTCGGGCGATACTCGAGGGTGAACCCACCGGCCGAATCCGTCGTGACCCGCTCCGTGTGGTTGCCAACATCGAGTCGGACCTCCTCGTTTGCAATCGAAGCGCCGTCCGCCGTCCGCAGTTCGCCCGTCGCGACCAGCGGCTCGAGGAACGAGATCGTCTCCTGGTCGGGCGTGAGCGACAGTTCCGTCTCCGTAAATTGCTGTTCCCGAACGATCGCCTGCTCCGATCGGATCTCCGTGGTCACGTTCTCGATCGCCGCGTCGGGCTCCGAGAGATCAGCGCCCGTCCCCGCCTCGATCTCGTCGTAGCGCTCCCGGACCGAGCCGCCGAGGGACTCGATCTCGTCCGCGAGCGTCTCGAGTTCCCGTCCGAGTTCCCGTGCGCGGTCCTCGTTCCCCGCTTCGCGGGCCGCCTCGTACTCGTCTTTGGTCTCCCGATACTCCGCGACGGCTTCGGACAGCCGGGCCTGCTGTTCGCCGGCTTCCTCGAACTGCTCCTCGTGACTCTCCCCCTCGGTCTGTCCCGCAACGTCGACGTACTGACCCAGTCGATCGCGGTACTCCTCGCCGACGTACTCGCTGGCGAGTTCGTACTCGCCCTCGCTCAGCTGGATCGCGCCGTCTCCGAGCTGGGCCGCCAACCGATCGGACAGCCAGCCTTCGACGCTCTCGAGGTCGCCGTCCTCGGCGTAGTCATCGGGGTTCCGATGGGGGGTCGTCTCGTTTTGATCCTCGTCGGTGGCGTTTTGCTGGGCCACAACGAACTGGACGGCGTCGCCGTCGGCTGCGGCGGTCGAACCTGTCATGACGATCCCGCCGGTCATCGCCACGGAGACGACGAACAGAGCGAGGATCAGGGCGCGACCACCGGCGTAGTTCACACCGGAGAGTTGCGACGCATCCCAATAAGGTATTCTCTCGAGTCGTATCCACTGCGAATGATCACCCGTTCAGACCGGGGTGAGGCCCGATTCGATGGCCGAGCGCTGACCGAAATTCCGAGCACAACCAGTACTTTCAACACCGTCACCGGAATCTGTCAAGGCATGTATCTCACGCGCCGCGGCTGGACGGTCGGTGCACTCGCCGCAGTGCTCGCCGTCCTCGCGGTCGTGTTTGCACGGCCGATCGTGCTCGCCGGGTCGGCCTTCCTCGGCGCGTGGCTGCTCGCTCACCAGTACCGCTTCACCCGGGATATCGAGCGGACGGTCGACTCACTATCGGTCGTGCAGTCACCCGCCCGGACAACCATCCGTACCGGAGATGAGATGCCGGTCACGCTCACTGCGAGGCGCGAGACCGAGACGGCCCTCTCGCTCGAGATTACTGCCGGGCTCCCGGTCGGCACCACGACGACCGAACCGATCGCCGTGACGCTCGCACCGAGCGTCGAGCGAGCGGATCGAACGCGAACGAGTCGCTGGCCCATCGCCGGCCGTCACTCGTTCGATCGCGCGACCGTGACGGCGACGGACGGACTGTTCAGCGAGACGGTCACCGTGGGGACGACGCCAACCGTGGCCGTCGAACCGCCCAGCCCCCGGACGATCCACGTCGGTGAGGGCGGGGACCGGATCGCCGCCTCGTACGGCTCCCACGAGACCGGGCAGACGGGGTCGGGGATCGAGCTCGCGGAGCTCCGCGAGTACGTGCCGGGCGATACGGAGAAACAGATCGACTGGAAGGCGACGGCACGCCACGGGACGCCGTACGTCCGCGACTACGAGGCCGAGACCGACCGCCGGACGCTGCTGGTCGTCGACCACCGCGCCTCGCTCGCGACCGGCTCGCGAGCCGAGACGCAACTCGAGGCGCTCCGAGAGATCGCGCTCGTTATCGCGGGCAACGCACGCCGTCTCAACGATCCCCTCGGGCTCGTGACGGTCGGTGACGACGGGATCACGAACCACATCGGGATGGCCTCGTCGGTCGTCAACTACGGCTCGGTCCGCCGCCACCTGCTCGAACTCGAGGCGACGGCGGCGGACACCACGCCCGTAGCGACCGCCTCTCGATCGGACGGCCCGCCGACGGCGGACGCGACGGCTGCGTCGTCCTCGACGATCGGGTCGGCCGAGACACACGAATCGCCACCCTCGGCCGAGACGACCACCTCGCCGATCGCACGCAACGCGACCGGACGTCCCGTCGCCCCGCGTCAGGACCGTCCTGCCCCCGCGGCCGTGCGACGATCGCTCGACGACCTCGAGGGGACCGACGACACGTTTGCGCGGACGCTACGCCCCTTCTATACCGATCGGCAGGTGTACCGGGAACGGATCGCCGAGACGCCGCTGTACGGAGCGGTCCAGCGGACAGTGACGAACACGAAGGGGGCAACCTGGACCGTCATCTGCACCGACGATTCGCGGCCGGCGGAACTGCACGAAACGGTCTCGCTCGCACGACGGGGGAGTTCCGAAGTCACGGTCCTGCTCGCACCCGCGGTGCTCTACGAGCCGGGTGGGCTCGCGGATCTCGAGCGGGCCTACGACCGGTATCTCGCGTTCGAGGAATTCCGTCGCGAACTCGCGAAACTCGACGGCGTCACCGCCCTCGAGGTCGGGCCGGCCGACCGGCTGTCGGCCGTCCTCGAGGCGGGGCGATCGAGATCGAGAGGGGGGCACGCATGAGCGCCCGCATCGACTCGGTCCCGGCCGCGACCGGGGGGGACTGGCCGACCGTCGTCTCCCTCGGCGCGCTCGTCGTCGCCTTCGGTGTCGTCGCCGGCCCGCTCGGCCTGCTCGCAGGGCTCGCGACCGCGCTCGTCGGATACATACTCGGACCGCCGTACGCGCTGGCGGCCGGCCACGTCGCGCTCGTGGCAGTCGTTCCGGCGGGGAGCGCGCTGAGCGCCGTCGTGCTCGTGGAAGCCGCGTTCGTCCTCGTCTTGCTCGTCCCGTTGCGTCGGGGCGCGAGTCCGGGACACACCGCGCTCGTCGCCGTCACTAGTGCGCTCGTGCTGGCGGGTGTAGCGTGGCTCGTCCTCGGCACGCAGTCGATCCGGCTCGCCGCCATCGCGGTACTCGTGCTCCTCGGAATCGGTGCATACGGGCTCCACCGACTCGAACTCGTTCGACTCGGCCTCGTCCCGGAGAGCGACGACGGAGACGCAGCGACACCGCTCGAGACCGAGCCGACGGCTGACTCGAGCGCTGAAACGACCCGATCGACGACCGAACCTGCTACTGACTCATGAGTGCGAGTAACGCTGATCTAGACGAGACGACTGACCCGAACGCGACGACTGACCCGGACGGGGATCGAGCAGACGGCTCGGACGAAGACCCGCTCGAGCCCGCGGCGCGGGCGGAACTCCTGGCGGCTGAAAACCAACGGTTACGGACCGAGTACGTTCGCGCCAGACAGTCACAGTACCGTCGAACCGCAGTGGGACTGGCCCTCGTCGGCGTCGGTGCGGCCCTCGGTGCAGTCGTGTTTCCCGACGGGCGGGAGGTGCTCTTCGCGCTCGCCGCGGTGGGGCTGTTCGGCGGGGTACTCACATACTACCTGACGCCGGGCACGTTCGTCGCCGCGGATGTCGGCGAGCGGATCTACGCCGCGATGGCGGCCAACGAGGCCGCTATCGCCGGTGAGCTCGGCCTCAGCGACGACCGCATCTACGTCCCGGCCGGTGAGCCCGTCGATGCGCGCCTGTACGTCCCCCAGCGATCAACCGACGAGTTGCCCGCACCCGACGAGCTCGACGGGCCGTTCCTGACCGATCCCGATCACCGCGGACTCTCCCTCGAGCCGACCGGCGGGACGCTGTTCGAGGGGTTCGAGCGCGCACTGACCGCAGAGCTCGCGACCGCGCCGGCACCGCTCGCGACCCAGCTCGCGGACGGCCTCGTCGAGCAGTTCGAACTGGCGGCCAGCGCCGACCCGGACGTCGACGTCCAGTCGGGCCGAGTCACCGTCGCGATCACTGCCAGCGCGTTCGGCGCCGTTGACCGCTTCGATCACCCGATCGCCTCGTTCCTCGCAGTCGGGTTCGTCACCGGCCTCGATCGACCGATCCGACTCGAGGTCACGCCGGGCGACGAGCGGTCGGACTGGCTGGTTACCTGCCGATGGAACGATGATAACGATGATGAGGCAAGTGTGGGTACGGAGGCAGCCATTCGCGAGGAGACTGCGCACGACGGGGACGGTGGTGGCGATGTGCAAACTGAACCGGGAGCGGCGTGAGCGGTGTCGGGACTGCTCCGGACGGGCGTCGGTCGATGTCGCGAATTCACTCGAAGGGATTGTTGCCGCCATCATGCGCTGCGACCGAGTCGAACGCCTCCTCTGTCTCAGCACCCGGCGGCTCGATCGTATCGACGATCTCCGCGACGACGTCTGCGGAATCGATGTCGCTGAGGTCGGCATCGGTACCCAGCACGAGCCGATGGCGCAACACCGCCACCGCCATCGACTTGATGTCGTCCGGGATCGCGTACTCGCGGCCGTTGATCGCGGCTCGTGCCTTGGCACCGTTGAGAAACGCCAGCGTTGCACGTGGTGAGGCACCGTGGGAAACGTCGGCGTGGTCCCGCGTCGCTGCGACGAGGTCGAGCACGTACTCCTTGACCGGTGGCGCGACGTGGACCGCCTGAACGGTCCGGTGCGCGTCGACGAGCGCCTGTGGATCGATGACCTGCTCGACGTCGCTGGGTCCAAGACCCGGGTTGTCGTCGAATCGGTCGAGGAGTTCGCGTTCGTCCGTTCGGTCGGGAAGATCCAGCGTCAGTTTGAACTGAAAGCGATCGCGCTGGGCCTCCGGGAGCTGGTACACTCCCTCGGTTTCGATCGGGTTCTGCGTCGCGACGACCATAAACGGGTCGGGCAACGAGAGCGTCTCTCCCTCGATCGTCACGCGACGCTCTTCCATCGCCTCGAGCAACGCGCTCTGGGTCTTCGGCGTCGCGCGGTTGATCTCGTCGGCGACCGCGAGGTTCGCGAAGACGGGACCGCGCTGGAGTTCGAACGTCCCCGCGCCTTGCCGGTAGATGTGCGTTCCCGTGATGTCGGCCGGGAGGGTGTCGGGCGTCATCTGGATCCGGTTGTAGTCGAGGCCGGTCGTCCGTGCGAAGAGGTTCGCCAGCGTCGTCTTGGCGATGCCGGGAACTCCCTCGAGCAGGAGGTGTCCACGAGTCAAGAGCGCGATCGTCAGGTACTCGACGGCCTCGTCGTTGCCGATGAGAACGCGGTCGATCTCACTGCGTAGCGACTCGTAGATCGCTTCGGGATCACCGCTCGTCCCGTCGGCTGGATCCGTGGTACCGGTCATTCGTCGGTCTCCTCTTCCGAACGGGGATGGTTAAACGCTGTTATCATTCGCTGGATCTGGTCCTCGTCCCAGTCGGGATACCGTCTACGAAGGAACGCTGCGCGCTCGGCGTCCGAAAGACTCGGGACTCCCTGTCCGCTGTGGCGACTCTCAGCCGGTCGGTATCGTGCGGGAAGACGGGCCTGTGCGGCCTCGAGACCGGATCGAACGGTGATCCGCGAGAGTATCGCAACGAGCCCGATTCCGATGGTCCCGACGAGCAACTGAAGCAACGGCGAGTCACGAATCGTCAGCACCGCACCGGTCAGTGGGGGAACATCGGCACCATGTGAGCGGTCGAAGACGACGTGATCGGCGTCGGCGTACAGCCCGCGTACGAACGGGGCGTTATCCGGCTCGTCGTACATCGCGTTGATCGTGATACTTGGATCGCCGACGACAACTACCTGTCCCTCGCTGACGTTCTCTACCGTCGCGACCGGGTAGGATCGGAGTTCGTCCTGGTTGTCAAGCTCGTCTTCCTCGGGCCCGAGGTACGCGAAGTCACTCGTCGCGACCAGTACCGTCGCGTTTCCGGGTTCGATCGCCGTCCCGTAGTTGAGAGTTAGTTGGGTGACGCCAGCCGTGAGCGTGTGGTTCTCGACGCCCGTCGCGACCGGCATCGTCGGCCCGCGGAAGTGATGGCGTTCGTCCCGCAAGAGCTGCCCGTTTGCCCGTGCCTCGGCGCCGACATCGGAGAGGAGAGCGTTCCCGTCGGTACCGAAGTTCTCGAGGACGACCAGCGTCCCACCCTCGGCGACGAACTCTCGAACGCGTTCGGCGTCATCCCCTGTATAGGGTTCATCCGGTGCGATGACGAACGCGACCGTCTCGTTAGCCGGGAGCTCCGTGTACTCGGTGGTGTCTCGCAGCAGATCGCTCTCGACGGCCGGATCGTCTGCAGCGTCCTGCCGGAGCTCGGACGTCCCGTCCCAGGACGGGTTATAGAGGCCGAAGGACGACGACGACGTCGCGGCCACAGTGCCCAGCGCGACGAGCACGGTCACGACGAGTGCGAGTAACAACACTCGCGGCCAGTCGATTCCACCACCGTCGCCGAGGACGCCCTCGTACCAGCTCATTTGGTCACCTCGACGGCTCGAGCCGACGGTCGATTCGGGGAGTGCCGTACGACGTGGTTCATACGAGAACCACCTCCGGTGGAAGGATTTCGAGGATCCGTCGGACGACGATGACCGCGAACCCGACGAGACCGAGTAGAATGAGCCACCGAAGTCGGCGTCGCCACGTCGGCGTGACGTTGAACGGGGCCGTCAGCTCCGTGACGATCAGAAAGCCGATGAGCGAGCAGACGAAAACCAGTTCGTAGGAGAGCGCATTCAACAGCGCGAGGACGAGGACCGTCGCGACCATCCACGCGACGTGCCCGCGGACGAACTGCATCTGGCGCTGGGTCGGCATCTACTCCAACGGGCAACGTCGGGATACCTAAACGTAGCGCACTTTGTACGGTAGCGGTGACGATCACTGCAACGGAGGCCCTCAAGCCGTCAGCCGGCCTCAGTTCGGCGTCGCGACCGTCGTAGAGCGAATCCACCGCGAACGTCACACCTTTTGGGACGACCCCTGAAGACCGAGGCGATGTGGCCCTGGGGACACCTCGCCGTCGCATATCTGATATACACCGGCTACAGCCACCGACGCGCTGACCATCCGCCACGAGCGCTTCCCATGATCGCGCTCGCCATCGGCTCCCAGTTTCCCGACCTGATCGACAAACCGTTCGCGTGGTCCCTCGAGATCCTCCCCGGCGGCCGGACGCTCGCCCACTCGGTGTTCGTCGCCGCGCTCCTCCTTCCAGCGGCCTACAGCCTCGCCCGCCGCGTCGATCGGCCCGAAATCGGGACGGCGTTCGCCATCGGACACGTCTCGCACCTGCTCGCCGACGTCCCGCCGTCCGCGATCCTCTCCGGAGATCTCGGGGCGACGACCTTCCTGTTCTGGCCCGTCCTCGAGCCGCCGGCGTACGACCCGGTCGACGGGATTCTCGCCGGTTTCCTGCGCTACTCGATGGGATGGTTCGAATGGGTCCAACTCGGGCTCGTCCTCGTCGCGCTCGTCGTCTGGTATCGCGACGGGACACCCGGCCTCGGCGCCGTGTGGCGCGGCCTCGAGCGGGCGGTCGAGACCGCGTCGTGACCGCACCGTGACCCAAAGTCGGCCCGATCTGAATCCGCAGTCAGATTACCAGTAACTAACCCTTTCGACTCAGTAACCGAGGGACAGCGGGTCGAGCGGCCACTGGAGACCGTCCGACGGATCGCCGGATAGTCACTGTTGTCGGTATGAAACCGCATGTAGAATGCAGTAGGTGACTCGAAACAATGATCGGCCGACGATATCACTCCGACGAGCCAGAAGCATGGCGCACGATTCACCGCCCGGTACGGACGACGCCGCTCGAGCGCGGGCGATCGGCGAGGAACTCCCTCGAGCGACCGCCGGGCCGCCGGTCACCGTCCGCTGTGAGGGAGTTACCCACCAGTACGGTGATGACTCGTCCGGACTCCGGAGCGCGTCGTCGCGCTCCGTCACCGCGCTACGGGACGTGTCGTTCGAGGCCCACGCCGGCGAGGTGGTCGGCCTCGTCGGACCGAGCGGCAGCGGCAAGTCGACGGTGCTTCACGTCGTCGGCGGGCTGCTCGAGCCGAGCGAGGGGACCGTCGTCGTCCTCGACACGGATCTGACGGCGCTCTCCCCGGCCGAGCGGACGCGACTGCGCCGCGATCATATCGGCTTCGTCTTCCAGCAGTTTCACCTGCTGCCGTCGCTGTCGGCGCGGGACAACGTCGCGCTCCCGCTGATCGAACGCGGCGTCGGACGACGCGAGCGACAGCGGCGGGCGGCCGCGGTACTCGAGCGGGTCGGTCTCGGCGATCGCCTGACGCACAAGCCGGGCGAACTCAGCGGCGGGGAGCAACAGCGGGTCGCCATCGCGCGGGCGCTGGTGACCGATCCCGAGATCGTCCTCGCCGACGAGCCGACCGGCGAACTCGACACCGAAACCGGCGCGCGCGTCCTCGAACTGCTCGTCGACGTCGTGGACGATCGGACGGTGCTCGTGGCGACCCACGACGAGCGGGCGATCGAGGTGACGGACCGCGTGCTCCGACTGCTCGATGGGGTGGTAACGACCGATGCGCGATGAGAGGGTGAGACGCGGTGGCTGACAGGGCGGCGGATCGGAACGGCGGAGGCCCTCGAGGCCGCCGGCTTCGGCGGTGGCTCGGGCTGGGCCGGCTCTCGCTTGGCCGACTTGTGTCACAGCTGCGGCGACTGCCGAGACAGACCGCCGTGACGGTCTCCCTCGTCGCGCTCACGATCGCCCTGCTGGTGGTCGTGACCGGGATCGCCACCGGCCTCGCGGCCGATTCGACGGCCGACGACGAGGCCGACATCCGCGTCGTTCCCGAGGGGGGCGGAACGCTCTCGTCCGTCGTCGACGTCGAGAGCGCGCGGCTCGGCGACGCCCACGAGAGCGCGGCGGCGATCGAGCGCCGCGACGACGTCGCGTACGCGACGCCGGTCCTCACGGAAGCCGTCAGGATTCGAACGGCGGGGAGCGACGAACCCGAAACCGTGCTCGCGATGGGCGTCGTTCCGCCGGACGAACCGACCGAGATCGAGGGCGTCTCGACCGCCTCGCTCGAGCCGGGGGACCCCCACTACGCGAACGGGAGCTACGACGGGCCGCGGACGGGCGAAATCGTGCTGACGGACGCCGCGGCGGACGGGATCGACGCGGCGGCGGGAGACGATCTCGAGGTGCGGGGGTCGATGCTCGAAGCGGCGAACCGGTCCGTCGAGGACGATCGGTCTCCGACGCACACCGTGACGGCCGTCGAGGACGTGTCGGCCACCGATTTGAGCGGTGAGCTTCCGCTCGTCGTGCTCCACCTGAGCGAACTCCAGTCGATGACCGGTTCCGACGGCACCGATCTCGCCGATCAGGTACTCGTCGAGACCGAGGCGGAGACGTCGACGACGGCCGCCGAGTCGGCGGCCGAAGACGCGTATCCGAACGCGACGATTCAGTCCGGAGACGGCGGCGGATTCGCGTCGATTCGAAGCGATGACTTCGCGCTCGCAACGAGCCTCGTCGCGCTTGTCGTCGCGGTCGTGATCTGCTCGCTGTTCGTGGCGACCTCGTCGGCGCTGACGATCGACCGGGACCGACAGGCCATCGCAGTGCTCGCGGCGGTCGGATTCTCGGTTCGCTCGCGCCTGGCTATCGTCGCGCTGACGACGCTAAGTCTGACGCTGGCCGGAGCGGTCGCCGGCGTCGTCCTCGGGATCGTCGGCATCTCGCTCACGAACTACGTGGCGACGGCGACCGTCGCACCGGGCCCGATCGCGACGTCCCGGCCGGCGTTCGCCCCCTACGCCGTCGCGGTCGCGCTGATCGCCGGCATCCTCGCGCTTCCGTACCCGCTGTATCTCGTCGCTCGAACAAATGTCGTCGCCGAACTGGGTCGATAACCATGGGTCGACGACTCACCAAAGGGCGCGCGGTCGCACGGCTCGCAGTCAGTCAAGTGCGCCACGAGCGCGGCCGGACCGTCCTCGTCGTCCTCGCGATCGCGCTGGCCGTCCTCGCCGTCACGCTGCTGGCGAGTCTCGGGCTCGGGGTCCTGCAGACCGGCGAAGAACGGTTCGACCGGGCCGGACAGGACGTCTGGATTTCGGGCGAGGCCGTCGAACTGACGGCGACCGGCGGTCTCGAGAACCCGATCACGGACTCCCATCGGATCGCCGGCGACCTCGAGCAGCGCGACGACGTCGAGAGCGCCTCGCCGCTCGCGTTCCACGCGATCTACGTCGGGACGGAGCCGGACGACCTCGAGCTCGTGACGGGGGTCGGCGTCCCGGGAACGCAGGACGCCCGTACCGACACCGGCGACGGCTTCTCGGCGGGCGACGCCCACTATGCCGACGGGAGCTATGACGGGCCGATGAGTCGGGAAATCGTCATCGACCCGCAGACAGCAGAGACGTTCGATGTCGGCGTCGGCGACGAGATCCACGTCGGGACGAGCCGGGAGACCGCCGCGGAACGGGAGTTCGAGGTCGTCGGGATCTCCTCGACGTACTCGTCGTTTCTCGGCACGTCGACGGTGACGATGCCACTCAGCGAGTTACAGGAGCTCACCGGGACCACGGGATCGGATCGGGCGACGTTCGTGACCGTCACTACGGCGGACGACGCCGATCGAGGCGCCGTTAGCGACGACATCCAGCGGTCGTATCCGGAGTACGATGTCCGGACGAGCGACGAGCAGTTCGAGTCGATGCTGAGCGAGTACCTGCTGGTGCTCGCCAGCGGAGCGACGCTCGTCGTGCTGGCGCTGGTCGCCGGGATCGCACTGACGACGAACACCCTGGTTCTCGTGGCCGTCCAGCAGCGCGAGGAGCTCGCGGCCCTGCGAGCGCTCGGCCTCTCGCGCGGACTGATCGCGGGCGTGGTCGGCGGCCAGGGGTTCGCACTCGGTGCGCTCGGCGGGCTCCTCGGTCTCCTCGCGACACCGGTCTGTGCGTTCGGTCTGAATCAGGTGGCAGTCCGGTTCGTCGGCTTCGAAACCCTGCTCCGAACGCCGCCGAGTATCTACGCGGCCGGGCTCGCGATCGCGATCGGAATCGGGACCCTCGGTGCTCTGGTCGCCGGCTGGCGGGCGGCGCGGTACGCTCGCGTCGACGCTCTCACCGCCTGACAGTCCCGTCGACTCTGAGACCGTTTTGTAAAATGGGCATCATATGAAGTCCATGAGTGTCTCACTCAGACTGATTTGGCATAATGGTCCATAATGAGAGTCCCTCATTGGATCACTAATCACAGTCCTCCATCGTTGATCCTCGCCGCAATAGAGCCGGTCATAATCACCGAAATCCCCCGCAAGGTGATTTTATGTGGGAATAGAACGGAGTTCTAGGAACAGAGAAAGAGATGGCCGAAATACGCTCAGCTCGAGCAAGCGTACAACCGTTTCCCAACTCGAGCAAACTCCAAAACTCGAGTAGATGCCCTTTCGGTCAGAAGCTGTCCTAACTGGGACTTGCAACAGTTTTCAAGAGAACGTAACGGAGAGCGGCAGCGGGTAGCAACGTCTCCGACGAACACTTGACGATGAAGCTCCCGAGTACCGGATGAGTTCGCCAGAAGCGTTGAAAACCAATCGGAGAGATCCATGAATATCGATGAAGCGTCTGTTCAAGAGCGCTGCACCGACGCCGTGTTCGAACGCGGGAAGAACTATCGCGACGACGGTCGAATTCGGCGACTCAAGCGGTTTGATGACACTGTCACAGCTGCGGTCCGCGGCTCCGACGTGTACGACGTTACCGTCGAGTTGGGCGGAGACGATATCGATGCGCGGTGTCCATGTCCCTACGCGGGACCGGGCGAGTGTAAGCACGTCGTCGCGGTACTCCTGGATGTCGTTCACGATCCGCCCGAGGACGAGATCGAGCGCGTCAACGCGGCAATCGGAGCCGTCCCACCCGACGACCTGCGGGCGTTCGTCCGAGACGCGCTCGCTGAGAACCCGATCCTCCGCGAACGGTTCCTCGCACGGTTCGGCGAGGAGCGTCGATCGATCGACGAGTACCGTGTGGAGGCCGAGACGTTATTCGAACGGCACGCTCGAGACGATTCCCTCGTGACTGCCGCCATCGACTTCTCGCATCTCTTCGACCTCGCCGAACAGTACCGTACCCGCGAGAGGTATCTCGCCGCCGCGACCGTCTACCGCGCGCTGTTCGAGACGATCGACGACAACGCAGAGCGCATCGACGCCGCCCACGACCACTACACGACGACTTTACGAACTGCTCTCGATGGCTACGTCGAGTGTGTCCTCGCCGCGGATCCCTCGAACGAGGACCTCGCGCAGTACGCCGCAGTTCTCGAGGACCGAATCTCGAAACACGGCGTCCACACGGAGGTGTTCCGGCGCGGACTCGAGGCGCTCGAAGCGCGACGGTGACCCAGTTCGGCTTGACGATCGGATCCACCTCGGCCTCAATCTACATCGATCGAACTCGCGACCGCGGCGATTGATCAGGAAGGTGGTAGTACGCCCGCCCGTCCGTCTTGGTGAATCGCTCGAGCGTGCCGTCGGGGATGTCGAGCTCGTGGACATCGACGTTCGATTCGCGGAGGTGCGCCCCCTTCTCGAGTTCGCGGGCCTGAAGTTCCTCGAGGCGAACCTTGCTCGTCCCGGTCCGGTTGCGGGTAGCCTCCGTCAGTGCGTCGAGCCACTCGAGAGCTCGTTCGTCGTCCGCGGGGCGGTCTCGGAGGTGAGTGTGTTCGGTCTCGAAGGGTTCGGTCCGGGACTCGAGCGTGCCAGTTTGCGTCTCGAGGGCATCAATGGAGTGCTCGAGCGAATCCGTATCCGAGTCGAGCGTATCGACGGACCGTTCGAGGGCATTCGTCTCGGCCTCGAGCGTCTCGAGCAGCTCGTTCTCGGAACTGCGCTTTCGCCGGCGCTGTTCGGAGTCCATCTCCTCGAGACGCGCATCGTCGGGCTCCTCGCCGCAGCGTTCGAACCGCTGGAGCCACCGGCGGATGGGACACGAACCGACAAACGCAACGACGAGATAGGCGGCGAAAACCGGTAACTCGAGGTCCCGCTGTGCTCACTGTCTACTGACTCGAGCGCATACGGTTTTTCCGTCGACGAACACGGTTCGAAAATAATTGACACTCGAGGCGCGGTTATCAGCGCGAAGAAATCCTGATAGTCACGCCGTGGAGGATCTCAGAGATCCATCCCGCCGTTGACGTCGATCACTTCCCCCGTCACGTACGAGGAGTCCTCGCTGGCGAGAAACCGAACGACGGCCGCGATGTCCTCGACATCGGCCAACCGCGCGAGCGGGATGCCGGCGATGATCCGGTCGAGCACTTCGTCCGGGACGCTCTCGAGCATGTCGGTCGCGGTGAAGCCGGGCGCGACGCAGTTGGCCGTCGAGCCGCCCTGGGCGAGCTCGAGGGCGATCGTTCGGGTGAAGCCGAACATGCCGCTTTTCGCGGCGGCGTAGTTGGCCTGGCCGAAGTTGCCCTGTTTGCCGACGACGCTCGAGATGTTGATCAGTCGGCCCTCCTCGGCGTTCCAGATATCGTCGTAGAACAGTTGGGTACAGTTGAACATGCCGCCGAGGTTAACGTCCATGACGCGGTCCCACTCCTCGCGGGACATCTCCGTGAACTGCTTGTCGGCCGTGATCCCGGCGTTGTTCACGAGCACGTCGGCCGGGCCGAACGCCTCGTGACAGATCTCGACCATGTGTTCGACCTCGGCGCGATTGGAGACGTCGGCCCTGGCCGCGACGGCAGACCCGCCCGCCGATTCGATCGCATCGACGGCGTCGTGTGCCGCCCCTTCCGATGATCGGTAGTTAATGACGACGTTCGCACCTTCCTGACCGAGATACTCCGCGATACCCCGACCGATTCCCTTCGCCGAGCCCGTAATCACACAGGTACGACCATCCATGGACATGAGTCGAACATTCAACGTCCGATGGTAAATAACGACCCGTTAGTTATCAAGATATCGTGGGCGAAACAAATCCGACTCGGAGCTGGTGGCAACGCTGTATAGCCCCGTCGAGCAGTGCCGAATCGGGCGTAGTTCACCGCCGATCCAGTTGTGCTGTCGAGTGAGTCGCAGACGTGAGTGACCGACCGCTACGGAGTTCGATCTCTGGAGACTCTACGGGCAGGAAAATCGAAACGGGAACCCGTGGAGAGGGAAACGGGGTGAGCTACTCGTCTCGAGCCTGGTCGATCCAGTCCTCGATCCGGCTGGGCGAGATCCCCGTTTCGGCGGCGAGTTCGGCGACGTCGGCGGCTGCGAGCTGCTCGAACGTCTCGATCTCGGCCGCGGCGAGGTCCTCCGCGTACGCTTGCCCGACGCCCGTCAGATCGGTGAGATCGTCGGTTTCGGACTCGATCTCGGAAGCGGCCTCCTCGCCGGCGACTTCCTCGACGACATCCTCATCGACAGTCATCTCGCCCGGCTCCGCGGGCTCCGCCTGAACGTCTTCTTCGGCGCGCTCGACGATCTCGTCGTCCGAGCGGTCGCTCGTCTCGGACTCGAGAGCAGTGTCGGCAGCGGCGTCAGTGTCCTCGGATTCTAGCGTCTCGGGTTCGGATTCCACGTCGGTGTCGGTCGACCGGGCTTCGAACCAGTCACAGACCTCCGGCCAGAGTTCCTCGTGGCTCCGCGAGGAAACGGACATCCCGATGTGACCCGTCGCGAACTCGAGGATCTCGGTGTCGGTCGAGGAGACCGCGTCGTTGAACGGCTTGGACGCCTCCGGCGGGATGAGGTGGTCGTACTCCGCGACGATCTGGAGGACGGGCATGTCGATATTCGTGATATCGACGTGTTCGCCGCCCAGCTCGAGTTCGTTCTCGTAGAGCTTGTTCTCCTGGTAGATATCCCGGATGAACTCCTCGTAGGCGACGCCGGCCATGTCGATACCCTCGTCGAGCCAGCGCTCCATGCGAGCGAAGTTCTCGACGAAGTCCTCGTCGTCCATGTTGTCGTAGAACCGGACGTACTTCGTCACGTTGTTCGCGACGGGATCCATCAGTGCGAACCCGATATCGAGGAACTCCGCGGGAACGTTGCCGAAGGTATCGGTGACCCGTTCGGGGTCGTAGTAGTCCTCGCCACCCCAGAGTTCGAGGACGCCGCCGTCGCCGTCGAAACAGAGGCCGGCGGCCATCAGCGCAAGGTTCTCGACTTTCTCGGGGTACAGCGAGGCGTACATGGCCGACTTCGTGCCGCCCATGCAGTAGCCGAGGATGTTGATCGAATCCCGCCCGGAGCGCTCGCGGACGACGTCGACGCAGTTGTCGATGTAGCGGTTGACGTAGTCGTCGATGGACAGCGAGCGATCCAGCTTGGAGGGCTCGCCCCAGTCGATCAGGTAGACATCGAAGCCGGCCTCGAGCAGCGTCTGGACCACGGAGCGGTCGGGCTGGAGGTCGAGGATGTACGGCTTGTTGATCAGCGCGTAGACGATGAGGATGGGAACGCCGTGTTGCTCCTCCGTCATCGGCTCGTAGTGGAGGAGTTCGAGTTTGTTCTCCTCGTAAACGACCTCGCTGGGCGTCTGCCCGACGTCGATGTTCTCGACGGTTTCGGTGCGCTCGGGCACGACCTTCGTCTTCTCGGCCAGATCGGCGGTCGCCTCCCAGGCCTGCCGTTGCACGTTCAGTGCGGTTGCGAAGGGGTTGTTCATTGCTTGTCTTCGACGTGCTCGAGCACGCGGTCGAGTTTCTGCTCGACGGCGTGCTGGCGGCGCTCGAGTTCGACGAGGCGGTCACCGATTTCGACGACATCGCCTTCGGTCGCAAAGCCCAGCGAGTTGAGCGTCTCCTGGGCGGCCTCGTCGGCCTGTTCCTGAAGCTCGAGGACGTCGCCGACGGTCTCGCCGGTCATCTTGGCGAAGGCGGTCGTCGACATGACCTCCTTGAACGCCTCGTTCGCCGTGTTGAGCCAGATGTCGCGGAACTCCTCGATATCGACGTCCTCGCCCTCGAGCTGGTCGTTCGCCCGCTCGACCATCTGCTGGGAGGCGGTCATCCACGTCTCGTAGGCGCGAGCGTAGCCCTCGACGCCGTCGGAGATCTCGGTGTCGTCGCTGGCCTCGCCGACGGTCTCCGACCAGCTCTCGACGAACTGCGCCTGCGCTTCCATATTGTCCTCGAGGGCCTCGAGGAACTGCTCGTTCCACTGTTCCGCGAACGCGTTCCAGTCTTGCATCGGGGGTTGTGAGTCTGACATAGGTGAAAATTGACGGTTGTACGATAAAAAACTGCGCCCGGATCTACGCCGAGACGTCGAACTCGTCGGCGGCCTCTTCGACGTTTTCGGCGACGGCACCGACGTTCTCCTCGACCTGCTCGTGGGCCTCGAGGTAGGCGTCGAACGACGTGTCGACGACCTCGGAGTAGCTCTGGGCGAACTCTTCGTAGGCGACTTCGGACTCCTCGAGCGCTTCGAGGTAGGCGTCGATCGACTGCGACTGGGCCTCGGTGGCCGAGTCGAAGCCGTCGTCGACGAGTTCGCGGAGTTCGCCGAAGTCGGCGGCCTCCTCGGGCAGCGACGCCTCGAGGGCGTCGAAGTAGGCGTGAATTGCGCCCTTGGTCAGTTCGGCGTTGGACTCGGCGAGCGAACTCGATGTCTCAACGGCGTCGGCGAAGGCGCTGATCGAGGTCTTCTGGGCCTCGAGGGCGTCGTGGGTGAGGGACTGGCTCTGTTCGATTGCGGTGCGCTGTGCGTCGAAGACTGCGGTGAATGGGTTCTGTGTCATGATTGATCCTCTCGGTTGCGTTTGACGGGAACGACGATCGTCTGGACGATATCGCCCTCTTTGATGTCGAGGGCTTCCCGTTCAGGGCCGGGAATGCTGATCCGACCGCCGCTCTGGACGCGGGCCTTGAACGTCGCCGTGCCCATGTTCATGGGACCGAACGCCGAGGCGTTCTCGAGCGGGTTCGCTGACGTGGCTTGCAACAACTGTTTCATCATCTCCTGCTGGGATTCGGCGACCTGCTCGCCGGCTTCCTGCATCTCCTGCATTCCCTCCGTAAACATCGCGGGTGGGAACCAGGGCGATCGGTCGGAGTCGTCCGTCATCAACAGTATATTGGATCGCAGACACCATAAGGCTTTCCACTAGATGCCATCTAATGGTAGAGAGTGGTTTTGGCTGGATTGATCCACCGATTACTGACTCGAACGAGCGACGGCCGCGATCAGAACCAGACCGTAGCGATCCAACTCAAACACCGAAATCGGACGGAATCGCGCCATCAAGAAAGGGTTACTGCAGATTCAAGTCAGTAAAACGGTGTTGAAACAGCCAAAGAAGTCATATATGCGCCACGCCTAGCCGCCCGTAGATGTCACACCAGAACGCTGGCGAAGACAACCTCGCTGCCATGACGAACGCGTGGTCGGCGATGACGCGAGGGTTTCTTCGAACTGCGACTGCGGCGAATCGTGCCGCCGTCTCCGCGATGCTTCCAACCATCGACGGCGAGAGCGGCTCGGAAACGAACAGGACCGCCCCGCCGATCCCGTCGGTCGAGTACTCCGATCTCGACTGGCAGTTCGATCGCACCGTCGACGATCCCGATCACATCAGCGTCGGCGACACCGTCACGTTCGAGAAGGCGCTCACCGACGCGGATGTCCGCGCGTTCGCCGCGGTCAGCGGCGACACGAACCGCCTCCACCTCGACGACGAGTTCGCCGCCGATACCCGCTTCGGCGAGCGCATCGTCCACGGAACACTCGTCTCCGGGCTCATCAGCGCCGCCCTCGCTCGGCTCCCCGGACTCACCATCTACCTCTCACAAGACCTCGAGTTCAGCGGCCCCGTCGGCGTCGGCGACCGGGTGTCAGCGCGCGTCGAGATCGTCGAAGACCTGGGGAACGAGCAGTACCGCCTCGAGACGGTCGTCCGCGACGAGGACGACGACGCGACCGTGATCGACGGCGAAGCCGTCGTACTGATCGACGACCTACCCGCCGAATAACGTTTTCCGTCGGCCCGAAGCCAGCGTTTTCGCGTGTATAGCAGTTCGACGAGGAGAGACAGTGGTCGAAACCCGCTTGTAGCACGGTGTGTTACAACGTATACAATGTCGTCGATCAGCGCTCGTATCCCGGACGAGGATGAAGCCGCTCTCGAGGAAGTGTCGGAGTTGCTCGGCGAAGACAAGAGTACGGTGATTCGAAAGGCGCTCCGCGAAGGGCTGTCGAATCTCCGCGTCCGACTCGCCGTCCAGCAGTACCAATCCGGTGAGATCTCGACGAATCAGGCCGCGCGTGTCGCCGGCGTGAGCGTCGCCGACTGGCTCGAGATCGCCCGCGATCATAATCTGACGACGCAGCTTTCTCCCGACGACCTCGCTACCGACGCAGAGACCGCTCGGGACCTATGACGCGTATCTACATGGATGCGACGACACTCATCGCGCTCGGAACGATCGGTGAACTGGCACTGCTGGAGTCGTTCGACGGAACGCCCGTCGTCTTGCCGTCGATCCGAGACGAAGTGACGACCGAGCCCGCCGAGACGAACCTCGAGCGGTTGTGCGAACGAGATTCGATCGGAACGACGGTTCCGGACCTCGAACTGGATGACGAGAGAGCAAAGGACGTTCTCGGCGAGCCCGATATGAACGGGGATGTCCGCAGTATTGCGGCAGTGCTCGCTCATCTCGAGGCCGACGACCGCGTGGCGATCGTCTCGGACGATCGGCGACTGCGAACGGTCGCCGACGGACTCGGAGCGACGGTGACCGGAACGATCGGCGTGATCGTCAGTGCGGTCGAGGCGGGGCTCTCCGAAGACGACGCGAAAACGGTCGTGCGTCGCGTCGACGAGCACGGGCTTCACAGGCGGTACGAGGCGGATGCCACGGGGCTTGACCCCGTGGAGGAAGCCGCCACTCCATTCGACAAATCACGCTCGATGGCAAGGCCGACTCCCTGCCTACACGTAAACTTTTATTAGATATCGGCAGTAAATGTGAATCACGGATGGACGACGCGCCACGACGTACCGTCAAAATCAAACTCGACGTTCCCGAGGAGCGTCGTGGCGACTTCCATCAAACCAAAACCCAATTTCTCCACTGCGCCAACCGCACCAGCGAGTGGGCATGGCGATACGACGACTACTGCATCACCAGCAAGAGCAAGGCCGAAAACGCCCTCTACAGCGAGTTGCGCGAGGAAACCGACCTCACTGCCAACCTCGTCCAGAAAGGCATCCGACGCGCCATCGAAGCCGTCACAAGCGGCGTCGAGAAGCTGAAGCAGGGCAAGAAGACGAGTCAACCCGAGTTCGACGTATGGAGCGTCGTCTACGACAAACGCTCCGCAACGTTCAACGACGACCATGCCACGCTCTCTACTCCGAACGGCAGAGTCACTGTCGAATACGTCCTCCCGCCCAAGGAGGAGCGAGAGGAGACGCCACTCGGACGGTACTACGGGAGCGATGACTGGGATGCGTCGAGTGCTACGCTCCAATACGACGAGCAGGACGACACGTTCTACCTGCACGTCACGCTGAAGAACCCCGACTACAAGGTTGACGGAACGGAACGCCAAGAAGCCGGGTCACGTGATGACACCCGCGAGAACGGAGTGGTTCTCGGCGTGGATTTGAACGTGACTGGCACGTTCGCCGTCACCTCCACGGGCGAGTTCATCGGCTCAGCGGACTACCTCACCCACAAACGCGACGAGTACGAACGCCGTCGTGGACGCCTCCAACAGACAGGGACTCGTTCTGCGCACCTCACGATTCAGTCCATCGGCAGTCGCTTCTCGGACTGGTCACTGGACTGGTTGCACAACCGTGCGAACGACCTCATCGCGGAAGCCCGTGATGCGGATGTGGATGGCATCATTTTCGAGAAACTTGACCATATCCGCGAGAACATTGCGAACGGCAGTAAGTTCCAGCAGTGGGCCTACGCGAAGTTCGTGGAACTCGTTGAGTACAAAGTCGAGTCTACGGCGTTGTTTGTGGACACGGTGACTCCTGCGTACACATCACAGCGGTGTTCGCACTGTGGGTTTACCCACGAGGACAATCGTGACGACAAGCAGTTCGCGTGTCAGGACTGTGGGTATGAGGTGAACGCGGATTACAATGCGGCGAAGAACATCGCCGTCCGATACTGCGGGTATATCCATCGCGGGCAGAAGTCTCGCGGTGGATGGGGCACCAGTCAACTGGCCCTCAAGTCAGGGACGCTGAATATGAACGGCGATTACACGCCTACCGAGCTACTCGGTTAGAACGGGAGTCCACTGACAAGCCTCGGGGCTTGACCCCGAGGCGGTTGACATGACCGCCGAACTTCGAGCCGAAGCGGAGGAACTGATCGAAACGGCAGCTGACTGAGCGCTCGTCCGTATCCCGAGTCCGAACGCCAAAGTGACGCCCGACTCGCCAACTGTTCTTGCGCCGAGTCGGAGAACCAAAACAACCTAAGTAGCTCCTCGCGGAACGGCCGGGCATGAGCCTCTTCGGAACTGCAGGAATTCGCGGCCCGGTCGAGGACGTTTCGCCCTCGCTCGCGCTCGCCGTCGGTCAGGCTGCCGGTGACCCCGGCGAAACGTTCGTCGTCGGTCGCGACGGCCGGGAGACGGGACCCGCGCTCGCGGCGGCGATGGAGGCCGGTCTCGAGAGCGCCGGGGCCGACGTTCGCCGGCTCGGACAGGTACCGACCCCGACGCTCGCCTTCGCCTCGCGCGGGCGACGCGGCGTGATGCTCACGGCGAGTCACAACCCGCCCACCGACAACGGCATCAAACTCTTCGCCGACGGTGTCGAGTACGACGGCGACGCGGAGCGGGAAATCGACGACCGCGTCGCGAGCGAGAGGAGCCGACTCGCTCGCTGGGACGAGTGGGGCGAATCCGAACGCCTCGCCGTGCTCGATCGGTATCTCGATGCCGTCGAGGACTACATCCGCGAGCGTTTCGGTAACCGGACTCCGAACCCCGAAGACGCACCGCCGGACGAACCGCTCGCGGGGCTTCGGATCGCCGTCGACTGCGGCAACGGCGTGGGCGCGCTCGCGACGCCACAGGTCCTCGAGCGACTCGGCGCGGATATCGTCGCGATCAACGCGTCCGTCGACGGCCACTTCCCGGGCCGCGAGAGCAAACCCACGCCGGAGACGCTCTCGGAGTTTACCGCGTTTCTCGACGATGGCAGCTTCGATCTCGGACTTGCTCACGACGGCGACGCCGACCGCCTCGTCGTCCTCGGTCCCGACGGGTCGGTGATTCACGAGGACACCGTCCTCGCCGTCGTCGCAGCACGCTACACGGCCGACAGCGACGCCGATGATCCCGTCGTCGTCACCACGCCCAACGCCTCCGCGCGCATCGATGAACGGGTTCGCGCGGCCGGCGGCAGGGTCGAACGCGTCCGACTGGGGTCGCTCCACGAGGGAATCGCGCGCGAACGCTCTCGAGGAGGCGAGGACACCGAGCTCGTCTTCGCCGCCGAACCCTGGAAACACATCCACACCGCCTTCGGCGGCTGGATCGACGGCGTGGTCAGTGCCGCGGTCGTCGCGGCGCTCGTCGCCGACGCCGGCGATACCGATCGACTCCGGGACCCCGTTACCGAACGCCCCTACCGAAAGGTCAGCATCGAGTGCCCGGACGCGGCCAAAGCCGACGTGATGACCGCCCTCGAGACCGAGCTCCCCGCGGCGTTTCCGGAGGCGACGGTCGACACGGACTACGGCGTCCGCCTCGAGTTCGCGGACGCGTCGTGGCTGCTCGTTCGACCGAGCGGAACGGAGCCGTACGTCCGCCTCTACGCGGAGAGCGATTCCGTCGACGCCCTCGTCGACGACGCGCGTTCGGTCATCGAAACGGCCGTCGAGAAGCGCCGGTAACCGGTCGACATTTTTTGGTAGCCGCCCGCCGAACCCGTCGGCATGGACGAGCTTATCACCGCCGCTCGCGACGTCCAAGACCGAGCACACGTTCCCTACTCCGAGTACCGGGTCGGTGCTGCCCTCGAGACGGCCGCCGGCGAGATATTCGTGGGCTGCAACCTCGAGAACGCAAACTTCAGCAACAGCCTCCACGCGGAAGAGGTCGCGATCGCGGAAGCGGTCAAGAACGGCCATCGGGAGTTCGCCCGGCTGGTCGTGAGTTCGGGCCGCCGCGACGGCGTCACGCCCTGCGGGATGTGCCGGCAGACGCTTACAGAGTTCTGCGACGACGACCTCGTCGTCTACTGCGACGAGGGCGAGGGGGAGGAGCCGACCGAGTACACGCTCGGCGAACTGCTGCCGAACACGATCAGTCAGGAAACGCTCGAGTAGCGCCGATCTGTTCGTTGCTCAGTACTGCCGTTCGAACGCCAGCGGACCGGAGACAGTGTAGTACGGCCTGCCGAGCCGTCCGACGGTATCGAGATCGCGCATATCGATCTGGCCGTCGGTCAGGAGGTCGTCGTCGACGTGGACATACTGAACGTCGCCGAGAATCATCAGTTTGTCGTGGACCTCGATCGAATCGTGGAGTCGACACTCCATCGAGACGGCCGCGTCCGCGACGCGCGGCGCTGAAACAGTTCGCGACTCGCCGCGTTCGATATCGACGAGATCGAACTCACTCTCGTCTTCCGGAAGAGCCGCGGAGGTGTGGTCCATCCGCTCGATATCGGCTTCGGTGACGATGTTGACGACGAATTCGCCGCTCTCGAGAGCATTGCGAGCCGTATCCTTCAGTTCGCTTCGCTCTCCGTTCGGCGTGTTGAACAGCACAGTGGGCTCCTTCAGTGAGACGTAGTTGTAGGAACTGAACGGCACGAGGGTATCGACGCCCGCGTCGCTCACCGTACTGATCCAGGCGATCGGTCGCGGGGTGACGACGGTTTTGACGAGCCGTGCGATCTCGCCGTCCGTTCGGTTCGCGGGCGCGAATTCGTGCATCGCCTCGTCGATACGCGGCCCGGCTACTCAAGTCTGCGTCTCGAGGAACTCCCCGAGAATCGTCCGGTGACACCGCTTTTTCTCGGTGTTCTCGTAACAGATCAGCGCCAGCGACTCGCCGGACGCCAGCCGGTCGTCCAGCGCTGTGAGCGCTGCTCGCGCGTCGTCGTCGGTCTCGAGGTACTCGCGATACGCCTCACCGAACCCGACCTGGTCCCACGCGGCGTTGTGAGCCCCTTCCTCACAGAGGCCCTGCATTTTCATGTCCTCCTCGGCGTCGCGCATGGACTCGAGCAGGTCGACCGGTGGGCCGAGTTCGGGTCGATTCTCGTCGACGGTCGCGTGAAACCACGACGTCGGCCGTCGAACGACGCCCACGCGCGTCGCGTCCGGCGGCAACTCGACCAGTTCGTGCTGGATCGCAGCGACGTAGGTGTCCGTCAGCGTCCCTCGGACCATGCCGGACCGGTACGCGCGCCCCGCATTTATATACAGCGTCGCCTCGAATCGAGGCTATTCAATGTCTCACGACAGCGAAGACCCGAACGCCGACGTTCAGTATCACCTCGAGGTCGGTCCCGACGACGTGGCCGAGACCGTGCTCCTCCCGGGAAACCCCGAGCGCCTCGAGAAGATCGTCGCGTTCTGGGACGACTACGAGATGCGGGCCCACCACCGCGAGTACCGAACGGCGACGGGTGAGGCCGACGGAACGCCCATCTCGGTCACCTCGACCGGCATCGGCAGCCCCTCCGCTGCGATCGCCGTCGAGGAACTGGCTCGAGTCGGCGTCGAGACGTTCATCCGGGTCGGCTCCTGCGGTGCGATCCAGCCCGAGATGGCCGTCGGCGACCTGGTGATCACGACCGGCGCAGTCCGCCAGGAGGGGACCAGCGACGAGTACGTGCGCGAGGACTACCCGGCCGCCGCGGATTACGAGGTGGTCTCCGCACTCGTCGCCGCCGCCGAACGGCTGGGCTACGAGTATCACACCGGCGTGACGATGAGCGCGGACTCGTTCTACGCCGGCCAGGGCCGGCCGGGGTTCGACGGCTTCGAAGCCGCCGGCGCCGACGACCTGGTCGATGAACTCAAAGCGGCGAACGTCACCAACATCGAGATGGAGGCCAGCGCCATCCTCACGCTCGCGAGTCTGTACGGGCTCCGGGCCGGCGCCGTCTGTACCGTCTACGCCAACCGCGAAACCGGCGAGTTCCGGACCGAAGGAGAGTCCCGCGCCGCCGAAACCGCGACGCTCGCGACCCATCTGCTGGCGAAAATGGATGCCGTCAAACGGGAGAAAGGCGTCGACCGCTGGCACGCCGGCCTCTCGCTCGAGTAGCACTTCGGAATCGAATAGCCGTCCGGAATCGACGAGTTCACCGTGTCAATCTCGCATCCGGATGATGCCGTTCTCGAAGATTTTGCGGTTCGGGACGATGTACTCCTCCGAGTCGTCCTCGATCTTGGTGACGAACAGGTCGACCTCCTGAACAATGCCCGTCTGGTCGCCGATTCGGACCTCGTCGCCGATCCCGTAGGGCTGGTTGAGAAGGAGATAGATACCGGCGGCGCTCGAGACGAGGAAGTCCTTGAAGGCGACGGTACCGACGATGACGATCCCAATGGCGTACACCGTCAGCAGGATCAACAGCGCCAGCACGTGGACGCCGATCTGGCCGAGCGCGATGATGAACGTGACGTACAGCACGGAGTACTTGACCAGTTTCGGGATGACCGACACCTCGGGGAGCTTGACGCCCCGCAGATACTCGCTGACGATCAGTTCCGACTTGTCCGCGACGATGAATCCCAGAATGAGCACGAGCACGGCGATGAACAGCTGCGGGATGAACTCGGTGACGCGGAGCCAGAACGCATCGGTGTCCAGCAACTGTGCGATGTGGATCGCGGTGAGCACCGCGATACCGTAGATGAACCAGGAACTCAACCGGGCGACGATCTCGACCGTCGAGGTCCCGATCGACTGGGCCGTCCGCTCGAACGGTGTTCCTTCGACGGCTTCCGGGACGCCCGAGGCCGAGAGCAACTCCTCGTTGAGCCTGCCGACGAGATAGCCGACGACGAGCCCGAGCGCGAGCACCGCCGCGGCGATGACGGCCGGCTCGTTGACGAACGGCTGCCAGTCCACCATATCAGTACGCCTCCGGATCGACCTCCAGAATGAGTTCACCGCCCTTGAACGCCCGGACAAGCCCATCGCTTTCGGACAGCACGATCGCGATCGCGTTGGTGTCCCGCGTGATCGCGCCGCCGGCCATGTGCCGTGCGCCCAGTCCTTTCGGAATGTCGACCCCCTCTGCCGACGGCTCGAGGTAGCGGTACGCCGAAACGATCTTGCCCGCATCCGAGATGATAAACGCCCCGTCGAGCCGCGAGAACTCCTTTAACATGACGTTCACGATTGGGTCGCCGACGTGGACGTGAGATTTCTCGAAGGGGTTGTATGAAAGCGGGCGGGACTTGTTCATCACCTTCCCCGCGTCGCCGACGATGAACAGCGCGCCGACGGGTTTCCCCTTCTGGCCCTTCTGTCCCAGTTCGATCGCTAGCTCGAGGACCGCCTTGACCACTTCGGGGTCCGCGCGGGACTTGGCGAAGATGTCGTAGATCCCGGTATGGTTTTCAACGTCAGCACGGACGCGAGAGACCGTATCGATTCCGTCCCCGAAGACGCTCGTCGCACAGGCGAGTTCGTCACCGTCTTCGATCACGCCCTGTTCGAGCGCACCCTCGAGTCCGAATCGGATCCGCTCGGAGATGTCCTCGAACTCGAGGGGGAGTTCGACGAACGTCTCCGCACTCACGGCGTTTTCGGTGCCGACGACGACCACGTCGAGGTCTTCGACGGCCACGAACCGCTCGTAGTACGAACCGCTCGGTGAAAAGAGTACGACGGCATCGACACTCGCGAAGAGATCCCCGAACACGTCGTCTATCCCGGCCATTGATACTACAACTCGGTCCTGCGCGAATAAGCGTTATGGGGCGTCTGACGCTCGTCTGCCGATTCTATCCGAATCCTGCCGAATTCAAAACATCTGTCATTACTTCGCCATTCGATTCGGGACAGCCCACGGGAGGCGACTGATCGCACCCCGTCGTCGTCCTTCACCCGGTTCTCGGTTCGCGAGAAGAGTTTCGATCGATATCAGCGTCGGCTCACCTCGCCGAATTCGGCCTCGAGCAACGGTATCAACCGTCACGGTCTCCGTGTTCCCACTCCGCTCCACGATCCGTTCAGTGCGCACGGCTCGCTTCGGTCACTGGTCGCGAACTCGAGACCTCACTGTGCTCGCGTCTCGCAGTGCGCGAAACCGGATCGGACCACGGTCGCAGCAAAGCTGCTCCCTGATTTGAATCCTCGTCGCGATGCGTCTCCTCGCGAAATTACTCGGAGAAGCATTCGCGAGACCGGATTCGAACCGCGAGGACTTCGCTTCGCTCGTCCTCTGGGCCACGAATCCGCTGGCTGCATTCTCCGCTCACGAAGTTGTTCGCGGAGAATGCGCGAGGCCGGATTCGAACCGGAGCAAGACGATCGCTCTCGCTTCGCTCGAGCGCTGCGACTTGCAGGATTCGAATCCGCTCCTGCTCCCTCACTCGTTTTCTCACTTCGTTCGAAAACTCGTTCAGTGCGCGGGACCGGATTCGAACCGGCGGACCCCTACGGGACAGCGTCCTAAGCGCTTTGCCTTTTAAGTGCCCGCTTTGGCGGTCACGGTGGCGCGCGCCTAAAATCACACGGGATGCGCGTTCGCGGTGTGCGCGGGCTCTCGCGGGCGTCTGGCGGACCCCTGGCGTCTCGCGGTCTTGCTTGTATCGCCATCGTCTCCCCCGCGAACTATAAAAGTAACGCGCGGCACAGCGTTCTGCGATACAACCGTTCGCCGTCCGCTGTCCCGTAGGAGTCCCCCGGTTCCAATCCGGTCCCGCTGTCTGTATTGACAATCCCTCTCCCATCGCTAATCGGTGACAGTACGAGAGGAGAGGGAGGGCGCTGATCCTGATTGCGATCGTTGATAGTCTCAGTACTTCACAAAGCCGGTTAGTTAGAACGTCTGCTTGCTGAAGATGTGTCCAAACACCAGCAGCAAGCAGACAGTGAAATCCACGAAGACCAGCTCCTTAACTTCCTCGTCAACCGACTCGACGAGGAAGTTTCTTTGAACCTCGCCAACAACGCTGAAATCGACCCAGAGGACATCTACGAGGTCCTCGTCGGCGCAACCGCCGACGGGACCTCGATCTCGACGCTATGCAACTCCAGTGAAAACTCGCCATCTGCAAACACGATCCTCTATCACCTGCGGACGAAGTTCGAGCCGAAACGGCTCGAACGAGTCGCTAACACACTCCTTCGGCAGGATGTCGTCGAACTGCTCCCCGAGCAGGTGGAGGTCTGTGCAGACCTCCACCTGCGACCCTACTACGGTGACGAAGACGACACAGACGGCCTCTACCACTCGGAAGCAAAGCGAGGAACCACTTCGTTCCACGCCTACGCCACGCTCTACGCACGCGTGCGGAACAAACGCTACACGCTGGCGGTGCGCCGTCTCGAAGACGGCGACACCGCCAGCAGTGTCCTCGCTGAGTTCCTCGGTGTGCTCGACGGCCTTGACACCGAGGTCAAGGCCGTCTACCTTGATCGCGGATTCTACGACAGCAAGTGTCTCACGCTGCTTCAGGCGCACAACTACGCCTACGTCGTCCCGATCATCCGGTGGGGTGAGGCGATTCAGCAGGAACTTTCGGAAGGGTGGAGTCGCGTCATCCAACACGACCTGACAGGGAAACTCGACGGTCACAGTTGGACCGTCGAGTTTCCCGTCTACATCGACTGTACGTACCTGAATGGACGATATGACGAGCAGGGCGTGGCGCGTCACGGCTACGCCGCTGACGCGCCGTTCATCGAGACACCACGCGACGCTCGATACCACTACAGCAAACGCTTCGGTATCGAGTCGAGCTATCGCTTGTCCGAGCAAGCGATAGCGACGACAACGACGCGAGACGCGACGGTCAGACTGCTGTACGTCGTAGTGAGTCTGCTGCTACAGAACGTTTGGCGGTATCTCCATTACGAATACGTGGCGACGCCCCGCCGAGGCGGGCGTCGCCTCTGGTGGTGGCCATACAAGGAGTTCGTCAACATGGTTCGCCGGGCTGCGTGGACGGCCCTCGCGGTGCGTCGGGCCGTCCCCGCAAACCGGCCACCTGACGACCGGTTCCACCGGTAGTCACTGACCAGGATCGCCGCCTTGTGAGTGGCTACGCTGTCGCGTCGGCGGCTGACCGCCGCCGACAGCGACAGCTCCGTCTCCGATTAGTGTTGTTCAACCGCTATTGACGACTCATCACGACAGAACAGGTGACTCAGGTCAGGCTAACTGGTGATGCTTTGTGAGGTACTGAGACTCGTTGCCCGTGATCAGGATGCAACTCGCGTCGTGACCGCAGATCTCGGCGAGACAACCGCCCGACAGCTCGTTACTGAACTCATCGATAACAGTGTGGTAACGCCGGTCCCTGACAAGCGGGTGTTCGTCCACGAGCCAAGTGGGACCGCCTTTGGCTCGAGCACTCAGCTTGCCGTCTTCCATCAAGGCTGGACAGCGGCCTGCAACGCCGACAAGGAGGGTGAGTGATGCAGCAGACGCTCGCTGGCTGTGCCTTCTGCGACGCCCTGCCTGGCACTGAGGCCGGTGAGGCACATACGTGGGGAAAAGACGAGCGAGTCAGTCACCAGATCTGCGTCGACTGTGCCATCCAGATACGGCCAGATCCGGATAAGCGCGATCATCACGCCTGCGACGGCTGTGGGCTCGTCGTCGACGCGCTTGCAGCCCTCACGCGATTCCGCGTCGAACTCGGCCATCTCGAGGGCTCGCTCCAGCTATGTGTGCGGTGTAGTCCCGGAGGCCTGGCGACGTACTGGACGCGTGACCTTGGGGAGCACGTCGTGAAGACTGAGTAGAGTACAGCTTGAGACAGAACAAGTACACGTAGACAGTGGGCTCCTGAGTGTTTATGTGCCATGAGACCGTATTTTTGCTCAATGAGAACCAGTGAGAACGCTGCTATCGATGAATCCCTCCCTCTCGAGACTCTTCAGGAGGTCTTGCAGGAACATCCGGTACAGTTGGCAATTCTCTTCGGTTCTCATGCAACTGGGGAATCTCACTCTCGAAGCGACATCGATATCGCAGTTAAATTCGACACTGTCCGCCCGAGTGATCCGGCCTACAACGAGGTCTTTCTTGGATTGAGTGCCGACCTCAGCGAAGCGCTCGAGACTGACGATGTTGATCTCGTTGATCTCCAGACAACGTCACCGGAACTGGCGGAGACAATCTTCGATCACGGCGTCCTTCTCATCGGTGACCCAGAGCATGTGGCTGATGTCCGACGCCAACTCACCGCAACTGAGAAGCAGACTCAGTCACCGCGCGAACGGTTTGATGCGGCAGTAGCCAGAATCGATAGACATCTTGGTGGGTCTGCTGTGACAGCGACTGATGGCGAGACCCGTGACCGATGACAGACGAGACATTTCCTGCTGATCGTCTCAATAGAATACTCAACGCTGTCGAAACGATTGAAACCAGTTTAGGTGTTCTTGCTCGGAAACAGACGCTGAGTCGCGAAGCATATCACACGGATTCAGATACACAGGATATCGTTGAACGCCGATTTGTGAAGATGACCGAGGCAGCGATCGATATTGGAGAGGAACTTGTCAAACACGAGCGTGGAACGCCTCCGGCGAGTAATCCACAGTCAATGCGGGCTCTCGAAGAGCTTGGTATACTCTCTGCTTCGACAGCTGAGGAAATGGCACAAGGTGCCCGGTTCCGGAATGTCCTTGCACATACTTACGGGAACATTATCGAACACGACGTGGTCTACAACGCTTTGCAGGACCTTGAGCGCTACCGCCAGTTCGTCATCGAAGTCCGCGACTACCTCGAGTCGATCGGAGCACTTGATCAGGACATCTCTTAGCGTTCGAAACACGGCTTACCACGGAGTACCTCAATGACATCTTATGCTCCTTCTTCCGGATCAGTGGATAACGGGGTCCGCCAGCTGTATGAGCGCATCCTCGAGATTGGACACGATCACAGCGCGTGGCCGACGCGAACTCGAGGCCCGTCGGGAGTAGGAAGATCAGTACGTCGGCGAGCTACTCTCGAATTCGGAGTGAGACGGGCTCGGCCGCTGAGCGTGCGCGCTAGATCGGATCCCTCGAATGTCGTTCCATTACGATTACAGATTCAGGAGGTCGTGAACGGAACAAGAGTCAGCTAATGGTAGAAAGAACTGACTAGTTAGATGGACTTACAGCTACGTACGTGTGGAATAACAAATATCATCTCGCCTGAATGGCTGGGCCATGGACGACCTCACAGGATTCCAACGAGACCTGCTGTACGTGATCGCGGGTGCTGACCAGCCATCTGGACAGGATGTCAAAGACCAGATCGAACAGTACTACAGTTCAGAGATCAATCATGGTCGGCTATACCCGAATCTCGATACGGTCGTGAATAAGGAACTCGTCGAGAAAGGACAACTCGACAGGCGTACAAACTACTACGCAATTACAGACGAGGGAGAGCAAGCGATCGAGGATCGTTATGAGTGGGAATCCCAGTACATCGACTAATCGAAATCGGAAGCGATCTGGATTCTTGCTTTGCCCTCCCGAATCGGTAAGTACAGAGCAACGATATACCAGACCACCCGCTTATTGGTCGACTTCCCATCAATATCTGCGTGCTGAATATAGAGGATGATTTCAGCACGACGATCTCGTTTGTTTCACGCCAGCCCTACTGAACCAGCCGTTCGGTAGGTCTGCGAGTGTATGAGTCCGGACGCTCGACGGTGAATCCGGTTACGCAACCGTGCGAGGGTGTCTCGCATTGACGCTACTTCTGTTTACCGATGCCCGTCTGGTCCAGTGTGTGAACCGGGAGCGTGAGAGGAGTCGTGGCCGAGTGGCCCATGGGTTGCGTGAGGTGCATGCCCTACGTGGTGAGCGTGACTTGCCCAGTCGTCGTCGTGCTGATGCTCTCCCCAGTCGTTGTGGACGCCCCAGTCGTCACTGACGTGGCCGGCAGTCGTGATAGGGTCTGCAACCATGTCTGCACTGTGGACTCCCGCTGTTGCGATGCCAGTGAGTGTGAGTGCCACAACGAGTACCACCACCCCAAGGACAAGTAGTCGAACGGAGTTCATAATTCACATTACCTATTTCATAGTTGGTGCTACGACGGGATAACGACCACAGTCGTTCTCACAGGCCGAGAACCACGGCTACTGCCGGAAGCACACTGATACATCCACGCTCTGTACTGAGCGATTGCTACCTTCGCAAACTGTATTGGATCGAGTGCGACATTCGCGCTCTGTATTCAGCATGATATTCTGAATGTCTTCAGTCCTGATAGACCGTTCAGTGTTCAATAAGCAGACCTACTTATCGGTCAGTTCATCGGAGTATGAGTTGTAATTAGCATTCTGGGAAGCGTTCTATGACTCCTTCAGAGAACAATTGCCCGAGCAATTTCGCCGCTTACCAGGACGGTTTCTCATCCCCGAAGGGGTGAGGGGAATCATAGACTCCCCTCACTGACGATGAGTTCCGAACTACCAACACCGAAACTGAGGGTTGACTGCAAGCCGCCTCGAGAGATAACGGTCACTCCACGGAAGACTCGCCGACACCTCTCTGTTCCAAACGACCGAAGCAGAGTCTCAGTCGTCTCGTACGTGGAATGGGTTCTGATCGAACTCACACATGAAGGCCTCGCTGCCGAGTACCGGTCGTCACATCTCTGGGGCACCAGACGCACACAGTATGCCGCAGAGAACTCTCGAGGAGAGGTCTTCTCAAAGCATCACTACGATGCTCGACTTGGTTGGCATACCGAGACACTCGTTCGGGAGGAACTTCGAGCAGAGTTCGTGAATAGATTATCACGATCTCGTCCAGAGACATCAGATCCGGATCTCGATGCAATGTGTCGATGTGACCGATTCGTGCTCAAACCGATCAGACAACTTCCTTAGCGAGAGATGCGAAATAACTCGGAAGCATACCAAACTATTAGTCCGGGGCGATTCTACAGAGACCAATGAGCGATCAATCACGTTCGTGGCCAGCGGAGATGGACGCTGCTGACCGCGTCAGGCATGTTGCGTTGACTCGAACGACGTCACAAAATGCTGGTTGGATTGCTGAAGAGGCAGACGTCTCGAGGGATACGGCTGCCAAATATCTCGATCGCATGGCCGATCAGGGCGAGCTCGAGGTCGTCGAAACAGCTGACGGTACGTGCTACAAGCCAGACGACGTCACGCAATTCCTGCGCGAAGTCCGCACCCTCGCTGAAGAACAGTCTGTAGACGAACTCACCGATGAGTTGCGTGCAATCGGTGACGAAATCGACTCGTGGAAATCAGCGTACGACGTCGAGTCACTCGAAGAACTTCGCCGGAGTATTGGACATGAGGATCTGTCGTCCAGCGATCGAGGTGAGCGCCTCGAAACTATCGAGGAATGGGAGTGCAACATCCAGGTACGAGAAGCGCTTCAGCTTGCCATCAGCCTCCAAAGCTCCGTTAGGAAGCTCGAGTTAACCTCGTGAGAAGAGTTGGCGATAGTCTGAAGTACATGGACTCCGAACAAGCGGGTATGAATGATACGAATCGCATTCGCCCTGACGGTGGGATCGACGTCTTAGATCCACCACCGACGGACATCATGGACGAAGAGACGCTCGAGCCAGCAAGGCTTGCGCAGAACGCGCCCAGGCTCGAAACAGTCGTTCAACTCCTCAATCAGCCGGCGTTGGCACGTGTATATGTCTACGTCTGCTACTGGGGCCCGGTTTCGCCGCCGGAAATCATGGACGATCTCGAGCTGTCGAAATCGACGACCTATGAGTATGTCGATCAACTGGTTGATTTCGGCCTCGTCGATCGAGATGACTCGACACGTCCGCAGCAATTGACAGCAGATCCGATCATCATCGTCGAGCAGTACATCCCTATCGTCATCACGCCGACGGTGTTGCACGCACTTGCGCTGCAGGAAGTTGACGAGGATGTCGAGTACTTCATGGACCGCTACGGTGCTGGCAAACTCATCGCTGCGCTGCGAGGTGCAGGATTACACTTCGCAGGGAAGACGACTCAGCGGATGGTCGCGACCGATATCGACGTTCGTGAGACAGAAGCAATGATGATCATC
>Ga0306886_100068_pt1 | contig 65873 bp, 57 predicted proteins | sample AntDeeMetagen136_FD_190444 | JGI IMG/M metagenome (GOLD analysis project Ga0306886, IMG submission 190444) | Saline lake microbial communities from Deep lake, Antarctica - Metagenome #136 (v2) (version 2) | ecosystem: Environmental > Aquatic > Non-marine Saline and Alkaline > Saline | place... | reverse complement strand
CTATCTTGCCGGGTCATTGAATTCCGATAGACCCACGCACACCATGTAGGTGATGACAGACCCCGAATCAGAGCCCGATTACTGCCAGTTTGAGACGCCCGCCGGTGTGCTGGGCGGATTGTGCTGGGGGCGAACCGATAATCCCCCGATCATCGCTCTCCATGGCTGGCTGGATAATGCGGCCAGTTTCAGCCGATTGGGTCCCCGCCTGGCCCTGGATCACCGGGTGATTGCCCTGGATCTCCCGGGGCATGGCCAGTCCTTCCATCGCCCGCCGGGCGAAAGTTACGAAATGCTCGATTACGTGCGGGACCTGGCCCAGTTCCTGGAATGCCATGCGCCCGAGGGGGCGATCCTGCTGGGTCATTCCCTGGGCGGTATTATTGGGCTGCTTCTCGCGGTAGCCGCCCCGGACCGGGTTCGCGGGCTGATCATGATTGACAGCCTCGGGCCGCTGGTTGGTGACGCCGAGAGTTTCCCGGGCGACCTCAGGAAATCGATTGACCGGATGCGCGGCGGCAGCCGTGGTTCCCTTCCGGTCTACGCCGACCCGGAAGAGGCGGTAACGGCACGCATGGGCGGTCGCATACCTCTGAGCCGCGATGCGGCGGAGGTCATAGTGCCCCGTAACCTGATAAAGTCGGATAACGGGTGGTCCTGGGTTACGGATCCGCGACTGCGTTACCCCTCAATGCACCGGCTGGATGAAGCGGAAGTCACTGCCTGCCTGCGTGCTGTCGCGGTACCGGTTCTTGTTGTCAGGGCCTCCCATGGTCTGCTCACTTATAAGCGGGAAATGATGGAAGAACGATACGGCTATCTCCCGGATTATCGGATTCTGGATACTCAGGGAGGTCATCACTGTCATGTCGACGGGCGGGTCGAGGAAATCAGCGCCGGTTGCCGGGAATGGCTTGAACAAAGGATGAGCAAGGAATGAGAAACGGGTTGGGAATTGTTCTGTTGATGGCGGCGTTGGTCAGTCCTGCTGTTGCCGCGACGACCGATGATGAACCGGGCTTTGCGCCTTTCCCACAGGGGACCCTGGAAAACCGCTCCGCCATTGAAGACCAGGAGGTGCGTATATTCCTGGGGGCGGTCAGCGAGGTGAATAACGAACTGAGGGTCAATGATTCGATCCGAAAGCGCTGGTCTGGTTTTGAGCGGACACTGCGTGTCGGGCGCAACTACCGTGTGGAAGAGGTTGCAGAGTATTACCGGTCCCGTATCCGGGAGAAAGAAGCGACCGTGCTCTTTGAATGCCAGGGGCGCGCCTGTGGCAACAGCAACGTCTGGGCCAATCAGGTGTTTGATGAGTCCAGGCTTTACGGGCGCGATGATGCCCAGAGGTACTGGGTGACGGCCTGGCCGGATGCAAAGAATCGCATACAGCTCAACACCCTCTATGCCATTGAACGGGGCAACCGGGAAGTCTATGTCCATGAGCAGGCATTCCGGCTGGCCGAGGGTGAAAGTCTCCCTGGGGTGGCGCTGAAGGAACGACGTATCTTTGGGCCCGTGATCGTTCCCTGGGACAATCCGGATTCGCCCACGATGGAGGCCAGCGCGGCGGTTTACGACCGCATCCTGGCGCTTGCCGGGGAATACGAGGACGGGGCACTATATCTCATCGGCTTTTCGCCCCTGGAGGATGCGAGCCTGGATCGGGTTATGGCACAGACCGGGGCAGCGACTCAGCGATTGCAGGAACTGTTGGAAGAGCGCGGACTCAGCGCTGAACGGATCAGGACCCGGGTGCTGGGGCCGCTGGTCCGTGCGGTGGAGGTGGAGCGAAGCGGGCGTCGTATCGAAGTGATGCTGGTTCGGGAAGGGAATGATGAGTGACAAAGCCAGCCGCAATGACAGGGCCCTTCCGGGAGAAGGCACGACGGTCGCGCTGGTGCTCGGCAGCGGCGGTGCCCGTGGCTATGCTCATATCGGCGTGATCGAGGTACTGCGCGAGCAGGGGTATAACATCATCGCGGTTTCCGGGGCCAGCATGGGCGCGCTGATCGGCGGCATGTATAGCGCGGGAACGCTCACGGATTACAAGGACTGGGTGACGGGGCTGGACCAGTTCCAGCTTCTTCGCCTGTTGGATTTTTCCCTGGGGTCCCCGGGGGCCATCCGGGGCGAAAAGGTCTTCGGCGTTGTCCACGAGATGCTGGGCGACATCCGGATCGAAGACCTGTCCATTGACTTTACCGCAGTGGCCACGGACCTGCTGGCCCACAAGGAAATCTGGTTCCAGGAGGGGCCGCTTTACGAGGCGGTCAGGGCATCGGCGGCCATACCCAGCGTTCTCACGCCGGTGATGATGAATGGCCGTGTCCTGGTTGATGGCGGCCTGTTGAATCCCGTACCCATCATTCCCACGGTGGCTGCTCACGCGGATATGATCGTCGCCGTTAACCTCAGTGGTCTGGATCGTAAGTACCGTCACCTGCCCCCGTTGGATCAATGGAGCAACTACGAAAAGGTTGAGGGCTCTGACTGGCCTGATCCCAGCAATCCAAAATCCGAGCCCCAGGAGACGGATCCGGAAAAGGAGGCTGCGGTGGACCCGTCCGAAGATGCGGATGCCTCCCCGGATGAATGGTTGGATAAGCTCAAGCAGAGAGCGGCACGCTGGTTTGACTGGGACAATCAGGACCCCGGCGGGGGCTGGAAACGCAATAAGGCGAGCAGTGAGGAAGAGGCCCTGAAAAAGGCTCAGGCGCGCTTTGCCCTGCGTAATAGGAACCGTGGCTCCACTGATAGTGGGGAAGAGGGGGCTGAGCCGGTCAGTCTTCAGGAACTGGGCCTTGGCAAGTTCGATGTCATGAACCTCTCCCTCGAAACCATGCAGCACTCACTGACGCGCTATAAGCTGGCCGGCTACCCGCCGGATCTGCTGATCAACTTCCCCAAGCATGTATGCCGTTCCTTTGATTACCACAAGGCCCCGGAACTGATCCACCTCGGTCGCATGCTGGCCGAGGACGCCCTTGTCGAATATCGTCGGACAGGGCCCCCATTGCGTCCGGTCCCGGGCCCCCGCAGCCAATAACTGGTACAATGCCACGCTTAAATTGACGGACAGGGATCCGGGAATGCCCGACACTCAGGCCGATGCCATCCAACATCTCCAAACGGTCCGTGACTGGCTTCGTTTCGCCGTCTCCCGGTTTTCGGTGGGCGAAGTGTATTGCGGCCACGGCACCGATAACCTCTGGGATGAGGCGGTTCAGCTGGTGATGCAGACCCTGCATCTGCCCATGATGGACAATACCCAGTACCTTGATGCCAGGCTCACGAACGCGGAGCGTGAGACGCTCTTTGAACGCATCGAGAAACGCGTCAGTGACCGGATTCCGGTGCCTTACCTGACCGGGGAAGCCTGGTTCATGGGGTTGCCGTTCGAGGTTGATGAACGGGTGCTTATTCCGCGCTCGCCCATGGGTGAATTCCTTCTGGAGGAGGGCGGCCCCTGGCTGAACGGGCGACCTGTGGAACGTATCCTCGACCTGTGCTCAGGCAGCGGCTGCATTGGGATTGCCGCGGCCTGTCAGTTTCCCGAGGCTCGGGTTGATCTTGCCGATATTTCGCCGGGTGCCCGTGAAATTGCCGAGCGCAACATCCAACGGTACGGCCTGTCGGACCGCGTGAACGCCATCGAGTCGGACCTTTTCGAGGCGCTGGAAGGGCCTTATGATCTGATCCTGGCCAATCCGCCCTATGTGGACGCCGAGGATATGGCCGACCTGCCGCCCGAGTACCAGCACGAACCGGCGCTTGGCCTGGCGGCCGGACCAGACGGATTGGAGCTGATGGCGCGTATCGTCCGTCAGGCTCATCGGTATCTGGCGCCGGACGGCGTGCTGGTGGGTGAGGTGGGTAACAGTCAGCCGGCCCTGGAAGCCGCGTTTCCCGGCCTGCCTTTTACCTGGCTCGCGTTCGAGAACGGTGGGCACGGTGTGTTTGTTCTGGATGCCGAAGCGCTCCAGGGTCTTGATGAAACGGAAACCGGATAGAACCGACCATGTCAGGTAACTCAATCGGAAAACTCTTTACGGTCAGTACCTTCGGGGAAAGCCACGGGCCGGCCCTTGGCTGCACCGTCGACGGCTGCCCGCCGGGACTGCCTGTGTCCGAGGAAATCATCCAGGCGGAACTGGACTGGCGCAAACCCGGCACGTCCCGCCACACCACCCAGCGCCGTGAGGCGGACGAGGTGCGGATTCTTTCCGGGGTCTTTGAAGGCCGGACGACGGGTGCTCCCATAGGACTGCTGATCGAGAATACCGACCAGCGCTCCAAGGACTATTCAAAGATCAAGGACCAGTTCCGCCCCGCCCACGCGGATTACACCTATTGGCACAAGTATGGCATCCGTGACTATCGCGGAGGTGGTCGTTCCTCGGCCCGTGAGACCGCCATGCGCGTGGCGGCTGGCGCCATTGCGCGGGTGTTCCTGCGGGAGAAGGGCATCGAGATCCGGGGCTGCATGACCCAGCTGGGGCCGATTGAGCTCAAGGTGGAGGACTGGTCCGCCGTCCACGAGAATGCCTTCTTCTGTGCGGAGCCGGGCCGGGTTGGCGAGCTGGAGGACTACATGGATGCCCTGCGCAAGGAAGGCGATTCGGTTGGCGCGCGCATCATGGTGGTTGCCGATGGCGTGGCCCCGGGGCTGGGCGAGCCCGTATTCGACCGCCTGGATGCCGACCTGGCCAGTGCGCTGATGAGCATCAACGCCGTTAAAGGCGTTGAGATGGGCGCGGGCTTCGCCAGCGTGGCGCAGAAGGGCACCGAACACCGGGATGAGATGACGCCGGACGGGTTCCTGTCGAATAACGCCGGTGGCGTGCTGGGCGGTATTTCCTCAGGTCAGCCGCTGGTGGCCCAGATTGCCCTCAAGCCCACATCGAGCCTGCGTATTCCGGGGCGGGGCATTGACGTCAATGGTGACCCGGTGGAAGTGATCACCACCGGGCGTCATGATCCCTGCGTTGGCATCCGCGCTACTCCCATTGCCGAGGCCATGATGGCCATCGTGGTCATGGACCACTACCTCCGGCATCGGGCCCAGAATGCGGATGTGAAGGTCGACACCCCGGATATCGAGCAGTCGCGCCGCCAGGGACGCTGACATGGCGCCATCCGGGCTTTCGGTCTACTGGCGCCTCTCCAACCTCTACCTCTGGTTCTTCGCCGCCCTCGGCGTGTTCATGCCGTATTGGGCGCTCTATCTCCAGGATCAGGGCTTCGCATACCTGGAGATCGCGCTGCTCATGGCCACGATCCAGGGCACCAAGATCATCGCGCCCAACCTCTGGGGCTGGCTGGGGGATCGCAGTGGCAAACGCCTGCGTCTGATCCGCATGGGGTCAATGCTGGCGCTGCTGTGCTTTGCGTTCGTGCTGTTGCGCCCCGGGTTCTGGGGGCTGCTGCTGGTGATGCTCAGCTTCAGCTTCTTCTGGAACGCGGTACTGCCCCTCTTTGAAGTGATTACCCTGCACAATCTCGGCTCCGATGCCCGCCGCTATGGTCGGGTGCGGCTCTGGGGCTCCATTGGCTTCATCGGTTCCGTGGCGGGTTTCGGGGCTGTGCTTGAGTGGTTGCCCGTTTCCATCCTGCCCTGGTTGGTGCTGCCGCTGTTTTTCGCGCTCTTCCTGGCGTCCTTTGGCGTTCGGGATGAACCCCGAACCCGCCGTCAGCCCCACCATGGCCCGGTAACCGCCATCCTGAAAAAGCCCGAGGTCTGGTCCTTCTTCGTTCTTAACTTCATGCTCCAGGCCAGCCACGGCCCCTACTACACCTTTTTCAGTATCCACCTGGCGGAGATCGGCTACGGCAAGTTCAGCATCGGAACTCTGTGGGCGCTCGGAGTGCTGGCGGAAGTCGGACTCTTTCTGGTCATGCACAAGGTGCTGGCGCGCTTCCCCATGCGCACCATCATGCTCTGCGCCGCAACCCTAACCGCCTTCCGTTGGCTGGTCATTGCCGAGTTCTCCGCGATTCTCTGGATACTCCTGGGGGCCCAGCTTCTCCATGCGGCCTCCTACGCCGCACTGCACGCCGCTTCCATCCACTACATCCACGCCCATTTCGGTGAAGGGCACCAGGGCCAGGGGCAGGCCCTTTACAGCGGCCTCACCTACGGAGCCGGGGGTGCCACGGGCGCGGCCCTGGCCGGGCTTATGGTGGAGTGGGAGAGCACTGTGCTTGCTTTCCAGATGGGGGCGATCGCCATGCTGATCGGGATGTTCGCGGCCTGGATTTGGATGCGCCCCGATCCGGAACATGCCTATGCCGGAAGCAGGGCGGGCTAGCCGGCCGGCGCTTCCTGCTCCCGCACCACATCCACCAGCTCGCGCGCAGCACGCCCGGGCTCGCGCCCGCGTAACCCCACGGCGCCAAGCATGCGGGTAACCGGCTGATCCACCGACAGGACCCGCAGCGAGTCATCAAGCATGGTATCGGGCAGCACCGACCAGCCGAGCCCGACCGACGTCATCATCTTGATGGTCTCCAGGTAGTTGGTCGGCATCTGCGCGTCCAGCCGCAGCCCCTGCTCCAGAAAAAGGTGAGATATAACCCGGTAGGTCTCGGTACTGGCGGCGGGCAGTATAGCCTGGTGCTCAGCAAGATCCCTGAGTGTGACCGACTCCCTGGCCACCAACGGATGGTCCGTCCCACACACAAAACTCATCGGATCCTCCCACGCAAACCAGACCTGGAACTTCTCCATGACCCGGTCATTCAGCGTCACCCAGGCCAACGGCGCATCCCGCTGATCAAGCTGCTCCAGAGCCTGCTCGGATTCCATGAACTGAAGCTGAAATCTCAGGTCCGGGTGGCGCTGGGTGAGGGCGCGCAGCCAGCGCGGGAGGTGGTGGAGGCCGATGTGGTGGCTGGTGATGAGCCGTAGCGGGCCCTGGAGTTCGGTATCCAGGTTGGTGAGGGACTGCCTGGCATTATGGAGGTCATCGAGGACCTGTCTGGCATGCGGGAGCAGGGCGCGGCCGGCATCCGTCAGGCTGATCCGGCGGCCGTGGCGCTCGATCAATTCCCTTCCAGTCTGGTCCTCGAGGGTGGCTACTCTTTTGCTGATGGCTGACTGTGTGAGATGGAGGTTCTCGGCGGCTATCGAGAATGAGCCTGCATCGACTACTGCTACGAATGCTGTTAGTGCTTGGGTGTCCATCTGGCTTTGGCCCCTGGGTGTTTGGTCTGTGCTTTATTTGACGAGAGGAGAGGGGGCGCCTTTTCCGGGAACCGCTATGAATACATCCATGTACGCTGCCCTCCGCCCGTCGCGCTGCGCTTTCCTGCTCTGCGCGCCGGTCCTGGGTTGCCTTCCCTGGCAACCCGTTGGCCCTTAGTCGGGCCAACCCATGGCTCCGGAGCTTCCCGGAAGAGGCGCCCCCTCTCCTCTCTGCATTGGTGGCAACTTTGGCTGCACGGTGGTATTCCAAAAAAGTTTGCCTACTCGGTCTTTTAGGCGATCCTTTGCTCCTTGCTCCTTGCTCCTTGCTCCTTGCTCCTTGCTCCTTGCTCCTTGCTCCTTGCTCCTTGCTCCTTGCTCCTTGCTCCTTGCTCCTTGCTCCTTGCCCTTATCTCCCGGTAGAGCGCTACGAATCATTTTTTCAAAACCAACAGCTACTCGAAGTTGGAGGGGGTGGTGGGATTCTCTCCCAGGAAGCTCCGGAGCCATGGATGGCGGAGGGCAGCCTACATGGACGTACTCGTGGCGGTTCCTGGGAGAGAATCCCACCACCCCCGTAGATCGCCTACACCAAAACCCTCAGCAATGAACAAGTATTCCACAAAAGAATTCAAAACATAAAAAACATGAATTGCTGTAATCCGAACTAAGTTTGTATGATTGCGACAACAGCAGTCAATATGACTGATTGAGCCCATAGGAGACGGATTCATGAGTGGTAAGACACTGTACGACAAACTCTGGGATTCGCACGTGGTGACGGATCGACCGGATGGGTCATCCCTCATCTACATCGACCGGCACATGCTGCACGAAGTGACCTCGCCCCAGGCATTTGAAGGGCTGAGGATTGCCGGGCGGAAGCCGTGGCGGATTGATGCGAACCTCGCGACCGTGGACCACAACGTCCCCACTACCGGCCGTGAGAGCGGCGTCGAGGGCATCGAGGACCCGATTTCCCGGACACAGGTGCAGACGCTGGACCAGAACTGCAACGAGTTCGGCATCGTCGAGTACGGCATGAACGACAAGCGCCAGGGCATCGTGCACGTGATCGGGCCGGAGCAGGGCGCGACGCTGCCGGGGATGACCGTGGTCTGCGGGGATTCCCATACTTCCACCCACGGCGCTTTCGGGGCCCTGGCTCACGGCATCGGCACCTCCGAGGTGGAGCACGTGCTGGCGAGCCAGTGTCTCGTCCAGAAGAAGTCGAAGAACATGCTCATCCAGGTGGATGGTGAGCTGAAGCCTGGGATTACGGGCAAGGATGTGATGCTGGCGATCATTGGCACCATTGGTACAGCCGGCGGCACGGGTTATGCCATTGAATACGCGGGTTCTGCCATTCGCAGCCTGTCCATGGAAGCGCGCATGACGATCTGCAACATGTCCATCGAAGCGGGTGCGCGTGCCGGCATGGTAGCGGTGGATGACAAGACCATTGACTACGTGAAGGGCCGGCCCATGGCGCCGAAGGGTGAGATGTGGGATCAGGCCGTGGAAGCCTGGCGCGATCTTACGAGTGACCCGGACGCGGCGTTCGACAAGGTGGTGCACCTGGATGCGGCGGATATTGAACCCCAGGTGAGCTGGGGAACGTCACCCGAGATGGTGACCAACATCGGCGGCCGGGTGCCGAACCCCGCCAACGAGTCGGACCCGATCAAGCGTGAAGGCATGGAGCGGGCCCTGAAGTACATGGGCCTCAAGGCCGATACCCCCATGACCGACATCAAGCTGGACCGGGTCTTTATCGGGTCCTGCACCAATGCGCGCATCGAGGATCTGCGCCAGGCGGCCGCCATCGTGGAGGGTCATAAGGTGGCGCCCACGCTTAAGCAGGCCATGGTGGTCCCGGGGTCAGGCATGGTGAAGGCCCAGGCGGAGCAGGAGGGTCTGGATAAGGTCTTCCTGGAGGCCGGCTTTGAGTGGCGTGAACCGGGCTGTTCCATGTGCCTGGGTATGAATCCGGACCAGCTGGGTGAGGGCGAGCATTGTGCGTCCACATCCAACCGCAATTTCGAGGGCCGGCAGGGCTTCGGGGGTCGCACCCACCTGGTGAACCCGGCTATGGCCGCGGCAGCGGCGATCAACGGCCACTTTGTGGACATCAGCGACTTCTATTCCAAGGCGGGGTAACGGCATGAAGGCATTCACCAAGCACACGGGGCTGGTTGCCCCCCTGGATCGATCCAATGTCGATACCGACATGATCATTCCGAAACAGTTCCTCAAGTCCATCAAGCGGACCGGCTTCGGGCCGAACCTCTTTGATGAGCTCCGCTATATGGACGGGGGGGAGCCCGGCAAGGACAACAGTCAGCGCCCCCTGAACCCGGATTTTGTGCTGAACCAGCCGCGCTACCAGGGCGCCAGCGTGCTGCTGGCCCGAGCCAACTTCGGATGTGGCTCCAGCCGTGAGCATGCGCCCTGGGCGCTGGAGGATTTCGGGTTCCGGGCCATCATTGCGCCGAGTTTTGCGGATATCTTCTACAACAATTGCTTCAAGAATGGCTTATTACCCCTTGTTCTTGAAGAGAAAGAGGTTGACGAACTGTTCAAATCCGTGGAGGCGGTTGAGGGCTATTCCGTGACGGTGGACCTGGAAAGCCAGACCGTATCCACGCCGGAAGGCAAGACCTATTCCTTCGAAGTGGACGAGTTCCGCAAACACTGTCTGCTCAACGGGTTGGACGATATTGGCGTGACCCTTGAGGACGCCGATTCGATTCACGCCTATGAGGCGCGGCGCCGTCAGGAAGCGCCCTGGCTCTTTCCGGCGGAATGATCCCTGATTACCCAATTGAATCAATGGATGAAAAATGACGAATAAAGTACTGTTTTTGCCCGGCGATGGCATCGGACCCGATATCATCGCCCAGACGGAGCGCGTTCTCCGTCGTGCCAATGAAAGCTTCTCGATGGGTCTGGAATTCGATGAAGCCAAAGTCGGCGGTGCCGCTATCGATGCGACTGGCGTTCCGTTGCCCGACGAGACCATGACCAGGGCGCGCGAGGCGGATGGCATCCTGCTCGGCGCCGTTGGTGGCCCGAAGTGGGATCATCTGGATATGGCAAGCCGTCCTGAGAAGGGGCTGCTCGGCCTGCGCTCCGGACTCGGCCTTTTCGGCAACCTGCGACCTGCCTTCCTGTACCCACAGCTGGCCGAGGCCTCGAGCCTCAAGCCTGAGGTTGTCAGTGGCCTGGATATTCTCATCGTGCGCGAGCTGACCGGCGGCATCTATTTCGGTGAGCCCCGGGGTATCCAGACCCGCGAGGATGGCGAGCGCGAAGGCTTCAATACCTACCGCTATTCGGAATCCGAGATCCGCCGTATCGGCCGGGTAGCCTTTGAGTCGGCACGCCAGCGCAATAAGAAGGTCTGTTCCATCGACAAGGCCAATGTGCTGGAAGTCACCGTCCTGTGGCGGGAAGTCATGGAGGAGCTGGCGAAGGAGTATCCCGACGTTGAACTCAGCCACATGTACGTGGATAACGCGGCCATGCAGCTGGTGCGTGCGCCCAAGCAGTTTGACGTGATTGTCACCGGCAATATGTTCGGTGATATCCTGTCGGATGAGGCGGCTATGTTGACGGGGTCCATCGGCATGCTGCCGTCGGCGGCCCTGAACGAGAGCAAGCAGGGCATGTATGAGCCCTGTCACGGTTCGGCACCGGACATCGCGGGTCAGGACCTGGCGAATCCGCTGGCCACGATTCTCTCTGGCGCCATGATGCTGCGTTACAGCCTGGGCCACGACAAGGCAGCCGATGCCATTGAAGGGGCCGTGAGCGATGTACTGGATCAGGGGCTGCGCACGCCGGATATCCATTTCGAGGGCACGCGGAAAGTGGGTACCAACGAGATGGGCGAGGCGGTGCTTGCGGCACTGGACAAGCGCCTGTGAAGGCGTGAACGAAATCGACTGGATTGAAATAAGGGTATACCCATGAACAGAGTTGGACTGGTCGGCTGGCGCGGCATGGTGGGGTCCGTCCTCATGCAGCGCATGCAGGAAGAAAACGATTTTGCCGGCATTGAGCCCGTGTTCTTCACCACCTCCCAGGCTGGAAAGCCGGCGCCGGACTTTGGCAAGGAAGCGCCGCCGCTCAAGGATGCCACCTCCATCGAGGAACTCAGCGGCATGGACATTATCGTCAGCTGCCAGGGTGGCGATTACACCAATGAGGTATACCCGAAGCTGCGCGAAGCGGGCTGGAAGGGGTACTGGATCGATGCCTCTTCCGCGCTGCGCATGGCGTCCGACTCAGTGATTGTTCTGGACCCGGTCAACCGGGGCGTGATTGATCGCGCGCTCGACGCCGGCCAGAAGGACTTCATTGGGGGTAACTGCACCGTCAGCCTGATGCTGATGGGTATGGGTGCGCTGCTGGAACAGGACATGGTCGAGTGGATCTCGCCCATGACCTATCAGGCAGCCTCCGGCTCCGGTGCCAAGCACATGCGTGAACTGCTCGAGCAGATGGGCGCTCTGCACGGCACCTCCGCGGATCTCCTGGCGGATCCCGCCTCGGCTATTCTGGATATCGACCGTCAGGTGACCAATACCATGCGTGGCGGCGAGTTCCCGGTGGATAACTTTGGCGTTCCGCTTGCCGGCAGCCTGATCCCGTGGATCGACAAGGCCATGGAATCGGGCCAGAGCAAGGAGGAATGGAAAGCCGAGTCCGAGAGCAACAAGATCCTCGGACGCGAGAATAATCCCGTGCCAATCGACGGCATCTGTGTACGGATCGGCGCCATGCGCAGCCACAGCCAGGCGCTGACCATCAAGCTGCGTCAGGATGTGCCGATTGCCGATATTGAAGCAATTCTGCGCGAGGGAAACCAGTGGGCCAGTGTGGTTCCCAATGAGCCAGAGGCCAGCATGCGTGATCTTACGCCCGCCAGGGTCACCGGCACTCTGGATGTTCCGGTGGGCCGGCTGCGCAAGATGTCCATGGGCAACGAGTATCTTTCCGCGTTCACGGTTGGCGACCAGTTGCTGTGGGGGGCGGCAGAGCCTCTCAGGCGCATGCTGGGAATTCTCCGGGAACGCAACGGCTGACCACGCGTCATCCGTCCCCGCTCCGTCACCGGGGCAGCATAAACGGTGTTCCGGCCAGCAATGGGGCCGGAACACCGGCGATTTATTGCGTAATCCCGGTTTATCAACAATACTTCCGCTTAACTTCATAATTACTGGTGTATTTCCGTGGTTTCCGCGCACTCCGTGGATCGGCGGTATAACGAAACGGGAAAGGAAACGGCATGAAAGTACGCAAACTGGCGGTTGCGCTCGCGCTGGCAGGTGGGCTCAGTTCGGGGCTGGCCCATGCACTGGGGATGGGTGAAGGACAGATTCTCACCCGTTTGAACGAACCCCTGCGTGCCGAAATCGAGCTGACCCGGCCCGGCGACGTTTCCGTGGATCAGATCAAGGTTGGCCTTGCTTCCCCAGAGGAGTTTGAGCGTTTCGGGACCCGGCGCATGGGCATGCTGAGTCAGCTCGAGTTTGAGGTAACCCGGAGTGCAGACAACAAGCTCATTGTTGAAGTAACGACCGAGAAACCGATCCGGGAACCTTTTGTGAAGATGCTCGTCGAGTTGACCTGGCCCAATGGCCGGTTGATGCGGGAGTACTCTTTCCTGGTCGATCCGCCGAAGCGCTCCAGCGAGCCTGAAGCGGCTGGCCCGGAGGCGGACAGTGGGGCTGGACAGACCCAGGCCCGCCCGCCGGAACCTGCTGAGCGCCGTTCTGCCGCGGAGGGAGGGCAAACCCGCCCGCAATCCCGTCAACCGGATGAGTATGGACCCACATCAGCCAATGACACGCTCTGGAGTATTGCCGGACGCATCAATACACCGGCCGACATCACCCGCCAGCAGGTGATGCTGGCTCTCAAGGACGCCAACCCGGGCGCCTTTGAGAATGACAATATCAACCAGCTGCGCCGGGGCCAGGTGTTGCGGTATCCGTCTGAACGGCAAATCCGTGCGCGCTCGACCCAGGAAGCCGTTCGCGAAGTTATGGCGCAGAACGAGGCATATCGATCCCCTCGAGGCGATGCCGCCTCCGAAACTGTGGTTCAGGATTCAGCTGCGGATTCCGCCAGCCAGGCGGCAGGCTCCGGCGCGGCCGGTGACTCGGGCTCCGGGGACGACGAGCTTCGTATTCTGGTTGCGGACAACGAGTCCGGAAACGGCGCGGGCGATATCGCCGGCATGGGCGATGGCGAGGGGGATGAAGCTCTCTCGGCGGCACTCGAGGAGCTTGACCGGGCAGAACGTGACCGGGATGAGCTCAAGTCGCGATTGGGCGACCTTGAGGAACAGATTGACACCATGGCCCAGCTGATTGAGCTTAAGGACGACCAGCTTGCCGAACTGCAGCAGCGTCTCGCTGAGGCGGACGAGGATACTGAACTCCCGGAGGATCTTCAGGCCAGCGATGAAGCTGCGGGGGACGACGAGGCTGCGGCCACAGACGAAACGGATGAGGAAAGCGAACGCGCCGATGCCGCCGCCGCGGCCGGAGATGGTGGGCCCGATCCTGAGTCCGATGAGAGACCGGAACCGGAGCCTGAAACCAACGGTGCCGGTGATGGGAGTGAGCCTTCCACCGGGATCTCCGGCGACAGCACGGAGTCCGGAGCGGAGGGAGGCACCGAAAACCAGCCTGACGCCGCCAGCACTGACACAGGCGCAGCGCCCGATTCGCAGGAGTCCCGCGAACGGACCGGAATGCCGGAATCGCCCACCACGGTAAGTGGCTTTTTCGATCGGCTTGTGAACCACCCGTTGTATCAGTTCGGTGCCGGGCTTTTCGGCATTGTCCTGCTCCTTATCCTCTGGGCTCTGGCAAGGCGCAATGCCGCGCGTGAAAAGGCATTCTACGATCAGATCCGGGATGTCTCCGGGGACGAGGAAACCCAGGATGTTCTGGACCTTGAGTCTGAAGAGGAAACACCGGGCGACGAGGCTGACTCCAGGGCGCCGGAAACCAATGATGATGCGATTGCCGATGCGGATGTCTACATGGCGTATGGGCGTATGGATCAAGCCGCCCAACACCTTGAACAGGCAATTTCCAAGGAGCCAAGCCGCACCGATCTGCGTCTTAAGCTTCTCGAGGTGTATGCCGGCACTGGCGACAGCGATACCTTTGAGAAACAGTATCGGGAACTGAGCACCCTGGGTGACGACAAGGCTGTTGCCAAGGCGGACGCGCTGCGCGAGCAACTGGCTGACGCCGGAGAAGATCTGAGCATTGACGACCTTGCTGATGAGCTGAAGACGGGGTCCGCCGAGGAATCCGAGGCAACCGGAAGTGCGGTGGAGGAGGATGATGACTCCTTTGACTTTTCGGCCCTCGACGACGCGGAAGAACTGTTGTCTGAAGATGAGCCGTCCGGTGAAAGCGCCTCGGCGGATAGTGATGAGAGCATTGAGTTTGAAGAGGACTTTGGCGTTGACGACGAAGAGCTCCAGCAGAGTTCCGGTGACGCCGAGGGTATTGATTTCGAGCTCTCGGAGGCAGAGCCCGATACGCAGGCCTCGGGGGAAGACGTAGAGGATCTCGGGTTCTCCCTGGATGACCTGGAGCTTGACGATGAGTCGGCCAATCCGGATGACGAGATCCCGGTAGCCGACGCGGGCACTGAGGAAGTTGAATCCGGGGAGCCGCTGGCCGAGGAAGAGCCGGAACCGATGACGGAAATCAGCGAACGCATTGAGGAGGAGGCACCGTCGGCGGTCGAAAGCGAGGAAGAAGCCGATACCGGTGCTGAGCCATTTGATGATTCGTTCCTTGAGGAACTGGATGCGGAACTGGACAAGGTGACCGAGGATGAGTCCGGGAGTGAAGGGGCCGATACGTCCACTACGGAGGCGCCGTCCGAGCCGGAAACTGCTGAAAACGCCGAGACATCCGAAGAAGAGCTCAGCGACCTGGAGCTTGATGTCTCCGAGGACGATCTGGCGCTGATGGATGAGTTGACTGGTGAGGAATCCGCTGAGACCACGGAGCAACAGGCCGAATCATCCGACCAGGGCAGGGATGAGCTTCAGGATATTGATTTTGAGGACACCAGTGCGCAGGAAACGCTTTCCGAAGAGGAGAGGGCCGCACTTGAGGGAGAGGAGCCTCCCGTGGCCTCCCAGGGAGAATCGACCTCCGGCGAAAGCGGGGAGGATGACGAATTCGATTTCCTTGAAGGCACGGATGAGGCCGGTACCAAGCTCGACCTGGCGCGAGCCTATGTCGAAATGGGAGATGCGGAAGGCGCCCGGGATATTCTCGAGGAAGTCTCGAAAGAGGGCAGTGAGGAGCAGAAGCAGGAAGCCCAGCGTCTTCTGGGTGAACTCTGATACAGCGTGCTTGAGCGGCGAATCGAGCTCTCAACGGAGGTTGCGGTTGGTCCGGGACCGGTTGCTCTTGTCATCGAATACGACGGCACGGGGTTTCACGGCTGGCAGGACCAGAAAAGCAGCATCCGCACTGTAGGAGGAACCCTGGAGGCGGCCGTGGCAAGTGTGGCCGATCATGCGGTGGACCTCGTCTGCGCTGGACGCACGGACGCGGGTGTTCACGCCTGTTACCAGGTCGTGCATTTTGAGGCGCGGGTGACTCGCCCGCTGCGTTCCTGGGTCCTTGGCATCAACTCGGCGCTTCCCTCTGATATTCGCGTGCACTGGGCAGGCTCCGTCCCGGACGGTTTCAGTGCCCGCTTCGCGGCGACCGCCCGCCGTTACCGCTACCTGATGCTGAGCCGGGAGACACCGCCGGCTCTGCTGCGTCAGCGCGTTGCCTGGACCCACTACGCCCTTGATCCTGAGGCGATGGACGCCGCCGCCCAGTACCTTCTGGGAGAGTGGGATTTTTCAGCCTTCCGTGCCGCAGGGTGCCAGGCCAATACCCCCAACCGTGAGATTACCGGAATTTCGGTGACCACCTCGGCTCCCTTCGTGATTCTGGATGTTACCGCCAATGCCTTCCTGCACCACATGGTGCGGAATATCGCCGGGACCCTGATGGCGGTCGGGCGCGGCGCCTATCCGGCGGAATGGGTCGCCGAGGTCCTCGCCAGCCGGGACAGACGCAGGGCAGGGATTACGGCGCCCCCGGAAGGCCTGTACCTTGTTGACATCGATTATCCGCCGGAAATCGGGATTCCCCGCCCCTTGCCGGGCCCTCTTTGGGCGGTTTCCGGCGCTTGACGGTTGGTCTCGCGGGCCAGGACCGCTATCCTATTGCTTTTATCGGCAGGAGAGACCCTGGTGGATCGCACCCGCGTCAAGATCTGTGGCATTACGCGGCCGGAAGATGCGCTGGCCGCGGCGCAAGCCGGGGCGGATGCCATTGGCCTTGTCTTCTACCCGGCAAGCACACGGGCGGTGACCATTCCCCAGGCCAGCGCCATCTGCCACGTTCTGCCCCCGTTTGTCACGGTTGTCGGGCTTATGGTGAACCCGGAAGCCGACATGGTTCGTAAGCATCTTGAGGCGCTGCCACTGGATCTCCTGCAGTTCCACGGCGACGAAAGCGCTGGGTTCTGCAACTCCTTCGGCCATCCCTGGATCAAGGCGGTGAGGGTACGGGACGCCGGCGTGGTGACGCAGGCAGAGAGTGCCTACCATGAGGCCTCGGGGATTCTCGCCGATGCCTATGATCCCGAACAGTACGGGGGCACCGGCAGAACCTTCAACTGGGACTGGCTCCCTGACAGGCCGTCCAAGCCGCTGATCCTTGCCGGTGGCCTGAACACGGGAAACGTGGGCGATGCTGTCCGCCGGGTGCGGCCCTGGGCAGTGGATGTCAGTGGGGGTGTGGAAGACGCGCCCGGAATCAAGAACGCGGCACTTATCCAGAATTTTATCCGAGAGGTTATCCAGCATCATGAAACTGACTGAGGAACTGCTGAAGGGTTTCCCCGATAGCCGGGGCCACTTCGGTGACTATGGCGGCCGCTTTGTCTCGGAAACGCTGATCGATTCTTTGGATCACCTGGAGAGCGAATATCGCCGGCTCAGGGATGACCCACAGTTCCGGGAACGCATTGAGCGGGATCTTGAAGACTACGTGGGGCGTCCAACGCCGCTCTACCACGCGGACAGGTTGAGCGCGGAAAACGGCGGAGCCTCCATCTGGCTCAAGCGCGAGGATCTCTGTCATACCGGGGCGCATAAGGTGAACAACACCATTGGTCAGGCCCTGGTGGCGCACTTTCTCGGTAAACCGCGGGTGATTGCGGAGACCGGGGCCGGGCAGCACGGGGTGGCGACGGCAACGGTTGCCGCCCGGCTGGGGCTTAAGTGCAAGATTTACATGGGTGCCGAGGATGTGAAGCGCCAGTCGATCAACGTCTATCGAATGAAGCTCCTGGGCGCTGAGGTGGAAGCCGTCGAGGGGGGCACCAGAACCCTCAAGGACGCTATGAATGAGGCGTTGCGGGACTGGGTTACCAATGTGGACGACACCTTCTACATCATCGGCACAGTTGCCGGTCCACATCCGTACCCGATGATGGTCCGCGATTTCCAGTCGGTGATCGGCCGTGAAGCCCGGCGCCAGCATCTCGAGAAGACCGGGCGGCTCCCGGATGCGCTGGTTGCCTGCGTCGGTGGTGGCTCCAACGCCATTGGGCTCTTCTATCCCTTCCTTACCGATGAATCGGTGGAACTGTACGGCGTTGAAGCCGGCGGTTACGGCATAGAGACGGGGCAGCATGCCGCGCCTCTGAGCGCTGGCCGGCCGGGTGTCCTGCATGGCAATCGGACCTACCTGATGGAAGACGAGAACGGCCAGATTTCCGGAACGCACTCGGTCTCGGCGGGGCTGGACTACCCCGGTGTCGGCCCGGAACACTCCTGGCTCAAGGACATAGGCCGGGCCCATTACGTGTCGGTCACTGACGATGAGGCCATGGACGCATTCCGGACACTGACGGCGGTTGAAGGTATAATGCCCGCGCTGGAAACGGCGCACGGCATCGCTTACGCGCTCAAGCTGGCGCGGCAGATGACGCCGGATCAGTCCATCATCATCAACCTGTCCGGACGCGGCGATAAGGACATGAATACTGTCGCCCGCATGGATAACATCGACGTCGAATAGGGCCCCAATCAATGAGTCGAATCCCAACCCTGATGCCCCGATTGAAGGAAGCGGGGCGCAAGGCACTGATCCCCTATATTACGGCGGGGGATCCGGACTGTGACGAAACACTGCGCATCATGCACACCCTGGTCAACGCGGGTGCGGATATGATCGAGCTCGGGGTGCCGTTCTCGGATCCCATGGCGGATGGTCCCGTCATCCAGAAAGCCTGCGAGAGGGCACTGGCGAAAGGGTGTTCCCTGCGCGATGTCCTGGGAATTGTCCGCCGTTTCCGCGAAACGGATACCGAGACGCCCGTGGTGCTGATGGGCTACCTGAATCCGGTGGAAGCCATGGGTTATGAAACGTTTGCCGCCATGGCCGAGGAAGTGGGGATTGATGGGGTGCTGCTGGTGGATCTCCCGCCCGAAGAAGGGGATCGTGTTGTGCCGATCCTGAACGAGCACGGCCTGGATGCGGTGTTCCTGCTCTCGCCAACCACCTCGGATGAGCGTATCCGGCTGGTGAGCAGGCATTGTTCCGGGTATGTGTACTATGTTTCTCTCAAGGGTGTCACCGGTTCGGCCACCATCGATGCAACGGCGGTTGAGGAGCGGGTGGAACACATCAGGGCCCTGACCGAGTTGCCTGTGGGAGTGGGCTTCGGGATCCGTGACAGCGAAACGGCGAGGGCTGTTGGCCGGGTTTCCGATGCAATTATTGTTGGCAGTGTTATTGTGGACTGTATCAGTCGTCACCCTGAAGCAGGGCCGGCACTGCACGAGGCGCTCGACAGCCTCGTCCGGCCCCTGCGCGAGAGTCTGGATACACTTTAAAGGGAGCAGCATTCATGAGCAGCTGGCTCGATAGAATTATGCCGGGCATGATCCGTTCGGATGCCCAACAGCGTTCCACGGTTCCCGAGGGGCTGTGGAAAAAGTGCCCGAAATGCAACGGTTTTCTGTATCGTCCTGAGTTGGATCGCAACCTCAATGTCTGTCCAAAATGTGATCATCACATCCGGATTGCCGCACGGCGCCGGCTTGAGATCTTCCTGGATAAGGATGAGGATTCCCGGGAAATCGCGGCGGAACTCGAACCCGTTGACCGTCTCAAGTTCAAGGATACCCGTCGTTACAAGGAACGCCTGAGCCAGGCCCAGAAAAATACCGGTGAAAAGGACGCACTGGTTGCCATGGCCGGGTCGGTCCAGGGTGTGCCGGTGGTGGCCGTGGCGTTTGAATTCCAGTTCCTCGGTGGATCCATGGGCGCGGTGGTCGGAGAAAAGTTTGTACGCGCGGTGAATATCTGCCTGGAGCAGGAGGTGCCCCTGGTGTGTTTCTCCGCTAGTGGCGGTGCCCGGATGCAGGAAGCAATCGTCTCGCTGATGCAGATGGCCAAGACATCCGCCGCCCTGCAGCGGATGCGTGAGAGCGGCATTCCCTTTATCTCGGTGCTTACGGACCCGGTTTTCGGGGGGGTATCAGCCAGTCTGGGGATGCTCGGGGACCTGAACATTGCTGAACCCTACGCACTCGTTGGCTTTGCCGGCCCCCGGGTGATCGAGCAGACCGTGCGTGAAAAACTGCCCGAGGGCTTCCAGCGCAGCGAATTCCTGCTTGAGCACGGCGCGATTGACATGATTGTCGACCGTCACGACATGCGCGCGCGCATCGCGCATATTCTGGCCAAACTTCAGCACCGGGCCGAACCGGCCCCGGACGAAGACAACGCCATTGAGGATGTGCCAGACGATGTCCCGGAAGAACCCATCACCTGATGCCACGGCGCCACTGGCGCGCTGGCTGGAATGGCTTGAGCATCTTCACGATCAGGAGATCGAGCTTGGGCTGGATCGGGTGCTTATTGTGTACCGGCGCCTTCTGCCTCAAGGGTTACGGGGCCGCGTCGTTACCGTGGGCGGCACCAATGGCAAGGGCAGTGCCGTACACAGCCTGGAACAACTGCTTCGGGGTGAAGGCTGCCTGACCGGCGCTTACACCTCACCGCATATCCATCGATTCAATGAGCGCATACGGGTTGATGGCGAGGCAGTGGATGATGATGCCATATGCCGCGCCATGGCGGCGGTTGAAGAAGCCCGTGGCGACACGCCCCTGACCTATTTTGAATTCACGACACTGGCGGCTTTCTGGATTTTCCAGCAGGCCGGCGTGGCGTTTCCGTTGCTGGAGGTTGGGCTTGGGGGGCGGCTTGATGCCGTCAATGTCGTCGACCCGGAATTGGCCATCATTACCAGTGTCGACCTCGACCATACGCAATGGCTTGGCGAGGACCGTGACCGGATTGGCTACGAGAAAGCCGGTATCCTGAGACCGGGATTGCCCGCGATTTTCGGTGACCCCGATCCCCCGGATTCAGTTGTCCGCCAGGCACGGGCGCAGGAAGTGGCACTGCGGATCCGTGATCGTGATTTCGGCTTTCCGGAGGGGGAAGATACCGGGGTGCTGGTCCTTGATGGTAACTGCGGGCCCGAACGGATTGCGGTTGGGACCATGCGCCTCACTCCCGCGCACCAGGTTGCGGCCCAGGCCTTCCACGATCTCGGGTTTACGATTGATCAGGCCCGGCTGGAGGCGCTATCGCGCGGCCGTGGATTGCCGGGACGTTTCGAACGCATCGGGGCATCGCCGGAAATCATCCTGGACGTGGGGCACAATCCCCATGCGGCGTGCTGGCTGGCGGAGAGGCTCAGCAGCCTCTCCGGCAAAGGACGGCTTCTGGCTGTCTATGCGGCGCTTTCCGATAAGGATGTGGCGGGAGTCGCCAGCGCCCTGAAATCGCGGGTTGATGAGTGGTACCTGGCCGGGCTGGCTGGTAGCCGAGGCCTGTCTTCAGAGACCCTCTCGCAGAGACTGGCGCAGGTGCTGGAGGGCAGTGCGGTACAACGCTTTCAGGATGTTCCAGCCGCCGTGGAGGCGGCACTGCGAACGGCCGAGCCCGACGACAGAGTCCTTATCTTCGGTTCTTTCCATACCGTCGAGGAAGCCGGTCCCCTCCTTGAACCGCTGCAGAGTGGCACAGCAGCAGTGAACGGGTTACACTCCCGCCATTAACGAACAGCCGAGGCAATCAGGTTTTGGACGGATTCAAACAGCGAATCGTTGGCGCGCTCATCATTGTCAGCCTGGCGGTGATCTTCCTCCCGATGCTCTTTGATGAGCCGCATCAGGAACGCGAACGGCAGACGCTGGAAATACCGCCGGAACCGGACATTCCGGAGGTGACCGTGGAAAAACCGTCGGAACCCGAGGTGACTGAGACCGTGCAGGGTACAGTGCCTGCCCCGAATCAGACCGAAGAGGGGCCCGACAGTGATACCTCGGACCTTCCCATGGCGGATAACGGCAGCGCCGGTGTCGATAAACCCGAGCCGTCACCAGAGCCGTCACCGGAGGAGCAGCCTGATACCAGGGTGCTCGAGGGGGCTTATCTGGTTCAGCTCGGAAGTTTTGGCAGTGCTGACAACGCGAAACGACTCCGGGATCGCGCCCGTGAAACAGGTATGGATGCCTATATCGAGTCGTTCCAACGAGACGGCGAAACCCTCACACGGGTATTTGCAGGGCCATTCATCGATCGCTCGGCTGCAGAGGACGCCAAAGCCGAATTGGACCAATCCTTCGGCCTTGACACCCTGGTAATTGCCGGCGGGGAATAGCGGTTGGTTTGGCCGACTCCCGTTTCCTGCTAGAATTGCCGCTTCAATAAGCGAGTGAAGGCCGCCTGATGGACGCGCTGATCTGGATTGACTGGGTCATTATTGCCATTGTTGGGATTTCGACCCTGATCAGCCTGAAAAGGGGCTTCGTTCGGGAAGCGATGTCACTCGTGATCTGGGTTGGCGCCTTTGTCATTGCCCGGACCTTTCATCCCAGTATGCAGGCGTTGCTGGCCGGGACCGTTGAAACGCCGGCTGTTCGGCTGGTTGCCGCTTTCGCCATTCTCTTTGTCGGCACCCTGGTTGTTGGCGCTCTCGTCAGCAACGGGCTTGCGAAGCTCGTTCACGCCACCGGGCTCTCGGCGACGGATCGCGTTCTGGGAACCGTTTTCGGGCTCGCGCGTGGGTTGATTGTCGTGGTAGCTGTTCTGGCGCTGTTGCGAATGACGCCGGTCACCGAGGATACCTGGTGGCAGCGCTCAGTAATGGTTGGCGAGCTGGTGAAAGTCGAGGAATGGTCCCGGAACCTGCTTGGTGATGACATTAACGCCTATCTTCCCAATCCGGATGACGGGGAAAAGCTGACGAAAGACAGCGCGATACGCCAGGGAAGCCAACGCCTGATAGAAATGCAGAAGGCGGTCCCCGAGCTGCCGACTGACGCTGAAACCGAATCCTCATCAACCGCGGAGTAACAGTACCCGATGTGCGGAATCGTCGGAATTGTTGGTACCACCAACGTTAACCAGTCGCTTTACGATGCCATGACGGTGCTGCAGCACCGGGGCCAGGATGCTGCCGGCATTGTGACCTTCGAGAATGAGCGCTTCTTCCTGCGCAAGGATAACGGCCTGGTTCAGGATGTGTTCCGGTCCCGGCATATGCGGCGTTTGGTCGGTAATGTTGGTATTGGCCATGTGCGCTATCCTACCGCCGGGTCCTCAAGTTCCGCGGAAGCCCAGCCATTCTATGTGAACAGCCCCTATGGCATTACCCTGGCGCACAACGGAAACCTGACCAATGCGGAGGAGCTGGCCAGCGATGTATTCCGGTCGGATCTGCGCCACATCAACACCAACTCGGACTCCGAAGTGCTCCTGAACGTGTTTGCCCACGAGCTGCAGAAGATGGGCAAGCTCAACCCGACCAAGGACGAGATCTTTGCGGCGGTGCGTACGGTGCACCGACGCGCCCGGGGGGCCTACGCCGCCATCGCCATGATTACCGGGTACGGGATCGTCGGCTTCCGGGATCCTTACGGGATCCGGCCGGCGTGCTTTGGTGTGCGCGAGACCGAGAATGGCAAGGAGTATATGATCGCCTCGGAAAGCGTGGCTCTGGCCTCTCAGGGCTTTGAGCTGATCCGTGATATTGATCCCGGCGAAGCCGTCTACATCGAGACTGACGGCTCCCTCTACACCGAGCAGTGCGCCGAAAACCCGAGCCTGCATCCCTGTATTTTCGAACACGTCTACTTCGCGCGGCCGGACTCGATCATCGATAACATTTCGGTGTACAAGTCACGCCTGCGCATGGGCGAAGCGCTGGCCCACAAGATCCTGCGGGAAATGCCGAATCATGATATTGACGTGGTTATCCCGATTCCGGACACAAGCCGCACGGCGGCTCTTCCCCTTGCCTTTGAACTTGGGGTGAAATTCCGGGAAGGACTGATCAAGAACCGCTATATCGGTCGGACCTTCATCATGCCGGGTCAGACCATGCGCAAACGCTCGGTGCGCCAGAAACTCAATCCCATCGAGCTGGAGTTCCGTGGCAAGAATGTGCTGCTGGTGGACGACTCCATCGTGCGCGGCACGACCTGCCAGGAAATCGTCCAGATGGTGCGCGATGCCGGAGCCAGGAAGGTTTATTTTGCCTCCGCTGCGCCGCCGGTGCGCTATCCCAATGTGTACGGCATTGATATGCCGGCGGCCAACGAGCTTATTGCACATGGGCGAACAGAGCAGGAGATCCAGTCGATTATTGGCGCGGACTGGCTGATCTATCAGGAGCTTGATGACCTGATCGAGTGCGCCCGTGAAGGCAACGACCGCGTTGAAAGCTTTGACTGTTCCGTGTTTGACGGCCAGTACCCGACCGGGGATATAACCGCTGAGTACCTGGAAAAGCTGGAGCAGGAGCGGTCCGATGCGCGCAAGGCGTACCGCAACAAGGAGCTGACCGCGGACAGTGATGTGATTGATATGCATAACGACGAGTAGGCTCATGACACACGGAGACGCTGATAACAACGGGATACCGCTACCGGACCTGCAAGGCGCTGGCATTGAGACGCTGGGTGTTCGCGGCGGTCAGCGTCGCAGTGCTGAGCTGGAGCACAGTGAAGCCATTTTCGCGACGTCGAGTTTCGTCTATAACAGCGCGGCACAGGCGGCGGCGCGATTTGCTGGTGATGAACCCGGCAACATCTATTCGCGCTTCACGAATCCGACAGTGGCCACATTTGAAGATCGTATTGCCGCACTCGAAGGCGGCGAGCGGGCAGTCGCGACAGCCTCGGGCATGGCCGCGATACTGGCGACGATGATGGGTCTGTTGCAGCAGGGCGATCATATCGTCTGCTCCAGGGGGGTCTTCGGGACTACGACGGTGCTGCTTCAGAAGTACATGGCACGCTTCGGGGTCGACACCACCTTCGTGGACCTGACGGATCTGGCGGAGTGGCAGGGCGCGGTGCGTCCGGAAACGCGGATGCTGTTTCTGGAAACACCTTCCAATCCCCTGGGAGAGATCGCGGACATGGATGCGCTGGCCAGGCTCGCCCATGCCAACGAGGCGCTTTTTGTCGTGGATAACTGTCTGTGCACGCCCATACTCCAGCGGCCTTTCCGTCATGGCGCGGATGTGGTGATCCATTCGGCGACCAAGTACCTGGATGGGCAGGGGCGCTGTGTGGGGGGCGTCGTTGTCGGCAGTGAGTCTCTGATGGAAGAAGTGCACGGGGTCCTGCGTTCCGCGGGTCCAACCATGAGCCCCTTCAATGCCTGGGTCTTTCTCAAGGGGCTTGAGACACTCTCGTTGCGGATGAAGGCGCACTCGGAGAACGCGTTGGCCATCGCCCAATGGCTGAGAGAGCAGACGAGTGTCGAGACGGTCCTCTACGCCGGGTTGCCGGACCACCCCCAGAATGAGCTGGCTCACCGCCAGCAGAGTGGCGGCAGTGGCGTGGTCTCATTCCGGGTCCGGGGCGGTCGGGAGGAGGCGTGGCGCGTTATTGACGCCTTGAACCTTTTTTCCATCACGGCGAATCTGGGCGACACTAAAAGCACGGTGACACACCCGGCTACCACGACGCATGGCCGGCTCTCGGATGAGGACAAGGCGCGCGGGGGGATTACGGAAAATCTGCTGCGTATCTCCGTTGGGCTGGAAAGCCGCGATGATCTGATTGCGGATCTGGACCAGGCACTGCGCGTCACCTGACAGGACCTTTCTTCCGGTGTATTGTGGTGGTATATCAGGCCATTACATGTTCTACTTGGGAAAATGCATTAAGTGGATTCTATGGCGAATACCAAGACAGGCCAGGCCCACCAGGCGGTTGATCAGCAGGGGCAATACCGGTTCCGGCAGCTACTTGCACAGGGTGGGCGCGAGGGCGGACTGATTGCGCTTATTGTACTCTGCCTCTATCTGGTCATGGCGCTGGTTTCCCACAACCCGGCGGATCCGGGCTGGGCCAGCATCGGGCATCAGACGGAAGCCACCAATTACGCCGGACGCAGTGGTGCCTGGATTGCCAGCCTGCTGATCACCTTCTTCGGCAAGCTTGCCTGGCTGTTTCCGGTTCTCGGGGGCTGGGGCGCCATTCTCCTGTACCGCCAGCGTGGCCGCTATCCGGATTTCCACTGGCCGCTGTTCCTGCTTCGAAGCGGTGGCTTTATCCTGCTGCTGATGGCCGGCTGTGGCCTTTTCGGGCTTTACTCCTTTTTTGGCCTGGGCCCGGACTCCGGCGGGGTGATCGGTGACGAGATCGGCACCGCCATGGTCGGCGTGCTCAACCGGCCTGCCACCACCCTGATCCTTGCGGCAATCGCCCTGTTCGGAGTGACCCTCTTTTCGGGGCTGTCCTGGATCTGGGTCGTGGATACTGTGGGGCTTACCGCCCTGAAGGTGGTGCGGTTCTTCCTGCTCGGGACGCGCGGCGTCATTCGCGCGTTGTCCTCGGCTCTGGGTCGTCTGCGAGTCCCGCGCCGGAAGGTGTTGGACCAGCCGCGCAAGGCGGAAAAAACAGAGCCGGAACCCCCCTTGATCAATGATCGGGTTGATCAGGGCAAGCCGAGCCTGTGGCGACGTCTGCTGAATCGCCTCCGCCTGAGGCGGAGAAAATCCGATGAAGGCGTCACGACGGAGCGGCGCGAACCCGTTATCTCGGACTCCGGGCCGGATGAGACCCTGACGCTCCCACCGATGGCAGGCGAGGAAGCCGGTGAAGCGGTGCAGGCGGCACCGACGGGAAAGAAACAGAAAGAATCTGAAAAGGCGGCAGCAAAGGAGCAAGCTGCGCCCGAAAACAACGTGAAGATATCGCCCTTCAAACGGAACAAGAACGCGAGCAGCGCGCCTTCGGGGAAAGCGAATCAGCCGTCGCTGTTTGACAATGGCGAGGGGCCAATCCCGCCCATTACCATCCTGGATCCACCAGACCCTCATAAGAAGAAGGGGTACTCCGCTGACTCGCTGCAGTACATGTCACAGCTGCTCGAGGAGAAACTGGCCGACTTCGGGGTGACGGTGGAAGTTGTCGAAGTGAATCCGGGCCCGGTGATCACGCGCTTTGAAATCAAGCCGGCCGCGGGCGTCAAGGTCAGCCGTATCACCAACCTGGCCAAGGACCTGGCGCGGTCGCTGGCCGTGCTGAGTGTGCGCGTGGTTGAGGTCATCCCCGGCAAGTCCGTGGTGGGCATCGAGATTCCCAACGAGGAGCGGGAGATGGTGCGCCTTTCCGAAATCCTGTCCTCCAAGGCCTGGGAGAAATCCAGCTCGCGCCTGACCCTGGCGCTCGGCAATGACATTGGCGGCGATCCGGTCGTGGCCGATCTCGCGAAGATGCCGCACCTTCTGGTGGCAGGCACCACTGGTTCAGGTAAGTCCGTGGGCGTGAACGCCATGATCCTGAGCATGCTGCTCAAGGCGACGCCGGAGGAGGTGCGCCTGATCATGATCGACCCCAAGATGCTCGAGCTGAACATCTACGAGGGCATTCCGCACCTGCTCGCGCCCGTGGTGACGGACATGAAAGAGGCCGCCAACGCCCTGCGCTGGTGTGTCGCGGAGATGGAGCGGCGCTACCAGCTGATGTCGTCACAGGGCGTGCGCAACCTGTCCGGCTTCAACCGCAAGGTCCGGGATGCGAGAGAGGCCGGTGAGCCCATCAAGGATCCGCTCTGGAACCCCGACAATGCCATCGATCCCAGCGAGGATGCCCGACCCGAGCTTGAACCACTGCCTTACATTGTCGTGGTGGTGGACGAATTCGCCGACATGATGATGATCGTCGGCAAGAAGGTTGAGGAACTGATCGCACGCATCGCCCAGAAGGCGAGGGCGGCGGGCATTCACCTGATCCTGGCGACCCAACGGCCGTCGGTGGACGTGATCACCGGCCTGATCAAGGCCAACATTCCCACCCGGATGTCCTTCTCCGTGCAGTCCAAGGTCGATTCGCGGACGGTGCTGGACCAGGGCGGCGCGGAGCAGCTTCTGGGTAACGGGGATATGCTTTATCTGCCGCCGGGCTCCGGTATGCCGGAACGGGTTCACGGGGCCTTTGTGGAGGACGACGAGGTCCATCGCGTGGTTGAGGCCTGGAAGCGCCGGGGTGAGCCGGATTACGTCGAGGATGTGCTGAGCGGCGGTGACAGTGACAGCGTGCCGGGCATCGCCGCCATGAATGATGACGACAGTGAAAAGGACGCCCTCTTTGACGAGGCCGTGGCCTTTGTCACCGAGAGTCGCCGTGTTTCCATTTCCTCTGTGCAGCGGAAATTCAAGATCGGATACAACCGGGCCGCCAACCTGGTCGAAGCCATGGAAGCCTCCGGGGTGGTCAGCCCCGCCGGCCAGAATGGCGGACGTGAAGTGCTGGCGGCCCCACCACCAAGAGACTGATTTATGCCCATGAGAACCCTGCTTGCCGTATTGGCCCTGCTTCTGAGCGTGACCGCCCAGGGCAGTGGTTCGAAAACCAATGCCGAGGCGCTTTCGGAGATGCTCTCCGGTTACAAGAGCTACCAGGCGGACTTCACACAGACCGTTACCACGGATGAGGGGGAACGGATCCAGGAGTCCACCGGCCAGGTCAAGGCGCGGCGCGGTGGTGATTTCTACTGGCACACCGACCCGCCCCTGGAGCAGACCATTGTTACCGCCGGTGACGAGGTCAAGGTCTACGATCCGGACCTTCTGCAGGTGACGGTTTACCCGCTGGAAGAGCGCATTGCCTCAACGCCGGCGCTTCTGCTCTCCGGAGAAGTCGTGGATCTGGCGTCTTCCTTCAGGATCCGTCGCCAGGATGAAGAGGACCGGAAGGTCTTTATCCTTGAGCCCCGGGACAAGGACACGCTTTTCCTTGAACTGGCCATGGTCTTCAGCGATGGCGTGCTGAGGGAGATGCGCCTGCATGATTCGCTGGACCAGCACAGCCGTCTGCGTTTCGAGGATGTGGTGCTGAACGAGTCCGTCGCCGATGAGCGCTTTGAACTGGAAATTCCGGATAATGTGGACGTCATCCGGAATGAGGGAGAGCCCCGCTGATGCAGCAGGGGCTCTTTGGCGGCGAGGAAGGCCGCCATCGGCCACTCGCGGCCCGCATGCGGCCGCGGAATCTGGACGAGTACGTCGGCCAGTCCCATCTGGTGGGCGAGGGCAGGCCCCTGCGCGCTGCGGTCATGGAAAACCAGCTCCACTCCATGATCCTCTGGGGCCCGCCCGGTGTCGGCAAGACCACCTTTGCCCGCATGCTGGCGGAGCAGACCTCGGTGGTCTTCGAGACGCTTTCCGCCGTGGCCAGTGGGGTCAAGGATATCCGCAGTGCCGTGGAGACCGCCCGCCAGCGTCGCGAAACCAGCGGGCAGGACACGCTGCTGTTCGTGGATGAGGTTCACAGGTTCAACAAGTCCCAGCAGGACGCCTTCCTGCCGCATATCGAGGAAGGTACCATCCTCTTCATCGGGGCCACGACGGAGAATCCGTCATTTGAGCTCAACAGCGCCCTGTTGTCCCGAACCCGGGTCTATGTACTCAAGGACCTGGAAGAGCAGGACCTTGTCCGCTTGCTTGAACGGGCCCTTGCAGCACCGGAAGGGCTTGGCGGCGCGGTTAGCGTTCCCGAGGAACTGATGGCCGCCATGGCCCGGGCCGCCGACGGAGACGCCCGACGCGCGCTGAACATCCTGGAAATTGCGGCGGACCTGGCCGAGGAAGACGTCGAGGGCCGGCGGGTCATTGATGACGACATCCTCCAGCAGGTGCTTCAGTCCTCGCTGCGGCGCTTCGACAAAGGCGGTGATGTTTTCTACGATCAGATCTCGGCGCTGCACAAGTCGGTGCGTGGATCTGACCCGGATGCGGCCCTTTACTGGATGTGCCGGATGCTGGATGGCGGCTGCGATCCGCTTTATATTGCACGGCGGCTGGTGCGCATTGCCAGCGAGGATATTGGCAATGCCGACCCCAGGGCGCTGAGTTTGAGCATGGAAGGCTGGCAGGTGCAGGAGCGGCTTGGGAGCCCGGAGGGAGAACTGACCCTGGCGCAGGTGGTAACCTATCTGGCGCTGGCGCCCAAGAGCATCGGTGTCTACCGCGCCTATAACGAATGCATGGCCCTGGTGCGCAGGGACCAGGACCGGGTGGTGCCGGTACACCTTCGCAATGCGCCCACGTCCCTGATGAAAGAACAGGGCTACGGAGCGGAATACCGCTACGCGCACGATGAGCCCGAGGCTTTTGCCGCCGGTGAGTCCTATATGCCCGAGACCCTGGACGGCACCCGTTTCTACCACCCCGAGCCAAGGGGGCTGGAAACGAAGCTGGCCGAAAAGCGCGCCTACCTGGATCGCCTCAACGCCGAGAGCACCAGGCAACGCTATACCCGACAAGACTCAAAACAGTAAACAGGTTATTCCCATGCTAGATCCGAAATGGGTTCGCACGGAACCGGAAACCGTGGCTTCCAGGCTTGCCAAACGGCATTTTGAGCTGGATATCAATGAAGTGAAGTCCCTTGAGGAGCGCCGCAAGAGCCTCCAGACGCGTACCGAGGAGCTCCAGGCGGAACAGAAACGGCGCTCAAAGGCCATCGGGGAAGCCAAGAAGGCGGGGGAGCCCGTACAGCCGTTGCTGGACGAGGTGGAGTCACTCAAGAATCAGAAGTCCGATGCGGAAGATCATCTGCGCACGCTCCAGACGGAGTTGAACGACTTCCTGCAGGGGATCCCCAACGTTCCCGATGAGGACGTCCCGGAAGGCGAGAGCGAGGACGACAACGTCGAGATCCGCCGCTGGGGCGAGCCCCCTTCATTCAGCTTTGAACCCAGGGATCACGTGGATCTGGGGGAAGCCATGGAACAACTGGACTTTGAGCGCGCCGCGATCATTGCGCGCTCGCGTTTTGCCGTTATGCAGGGCGGGATCGCGCGGATGCACCGGGCGCTGACCCAGTTCATGCTGGACCTTCACCAGGGGGAGCACGGCTATACGGAAACCTACCTTCCGTATCTTGCTAACAGCCAGAGCCTTACGGGAACCGGCCAGCTGCCCAAGTTCGAGGAGGATCTGTTCCGCATCGAGGGCGACAAGGACCTCTACCTGATCCCGACCGCCGAGGTGCCTGCCACCAACCTGGTCCGCGATACGATACTCAAGCCTGAGGAATTGCCAGTCAGACTGGTGTGCCATACGCCCTGTTTCCGCAGCGAGGCGGGCGCCTACGGCAAGGACACCCGGGGCATGATCCGTCAGCATCAGTTCGAAAAGGTGGAGCTGGTGCACATCGTCCGCTCTGAAGAGTCCGAGGCGGCGCTGGAGTCGCTGACCGGCCATGCGGAAACGGTGCTTCAGAAACTCGATCTGCCGTACCGGGTGGTGACTCTCTGTGGCGGGGACATGGGCTTCGCCGCCGCCAAGACCTACGACATCGAGGTCTGGCTGCCGGGGCAATCCGCGTACCGGGAAATCTCCTCGTGCAGCAATACACGGGATTTCCAGGCACGCCGTCTCCAGGCGCGCTGGCGCAATCCGGAAACCGGCAAGCCGGAACTGTTGAATACGCTCAATGGGTCGGCCCTTGCGGTAGGGCGGACGCTGGTGGCAGTGATGGAAAACTATCAGCAGGAGGACGGTTCGATCCGTATTCCGGAAGTCCTGAGACCCTATATGGGTGGGCTTGAAGTCCTGGGAGCAGGAGTGGCGACGAAATGATCCGGCGCTGGATCCGACGGCGTTTCCGGTGGCTGCTGCCCGAGGGACGATTGGAAGTGCTGCCGGGTTCGACCCAGGCGGCTGGCGAAGTCTTCCTTGTGGGAGCGGGACCGGGCGATCCGGATCTGCTTACCGTGAAAGCCCTGCGGTTGCTGGGAAAAGCGGATGTTGTGCTGCACGACCGTCTGGTATCAGAGCCCATCATGAACCTGATCAATGAGCACGCTGAGGTGATTCATGTGGGCAAGGCGCGCTCCAACCACAGCGTGCCCCAGGAGCGCATCAATGAGATGCTTGTTGAGTACGCTCGGGCAGGAAACTGCGTTGTGCGTCTCAAGGGCGGCGACCCGTTTATTTTCGGGCGTGGTGGTGAGGAGATTGAAATGCTGGCAGAGCAGCGCGTGCGATTCCAGGTCGTGCCCGGGATAACGGCTGCATCCGGCTGCTCCAGTTATGCGGGCATTCCGCTTACCCACCGGGATTACGCGCAATCAGTACGTTTTATCACCGGGCACCTGCAGAACAATACAGCCAATCTGCCCTGGCAGGATTTCGTCCAGAACCGCCAGACCCTGGTGTTCTACATGGGCCTGATCGGACTGCCGATCATTGCCGATCAGCTGGTCGCCCATGGCATGTCGGGCGATATGCCGGTGGCACTGGTCTCCCGGGGAACAACGCCTGAGCAGGCGGTGGTGACGGGAACGCTTGAGACCATTGCGGCAAACGTTGAGGATTCCGGGGTGCGTGCACCCACAGTGATCATCGTGGGCGAGGTGGTCCAGTTGCGGTCCCGGCTTAAATGGATGGAACCGGGACCCGCGTCACAGGGAAAATGACAGATCAGCTCCGGTGACGGCGAGGAATCGCATCCCTTAATTCATCGCGCATCGCCCGGATAGCCTGCTCGGTGGCTTCCCAGTCAATGCAGGCATCTGTGACGGAGACACCGTATTGCATCTGGTCTTTCGGCCCGATGGGCTGCTTGCCAAAATTGATATTGCTTTCAACCATCAGGCCAATGATCGAGGAATTACCCTCGCGGAGCTGGTGCGTGATGTCCTGCATGACCAGGGGCTGTACCGCCGGATCCTTGTTCGAATTCGCGTGGCTGCAGTCCACCATGATGGCGTTGCGTACGCCCGCTTCCCTGAGCTCTTTTTCACACAGCGCCACGTTCACTGAATCGTAGTTCGGGCCACTGCCACCGCCACGCAGTACAACGTGGCTGTAGGGGTTGCCGCGGGTGCGCGTAATGGCCACTTTGCCCTGCTGGTCGAGGCCGAGAAAACTGTGCGGGCTGCCTGTGGATTTCATGGCATTGACGGCCACATCCAGGGCGCCATCCGTTCCGTTCTTGAACCCGATGGCCATGGAAAGGCCGCTGCTCATTTCGCGGTGCGTCTGGGATTCCGTGGTCCGCGCCCCGATTGCGGACCAGGAAATCGTGTCCTGAAGATACTGGGGCGAGATCGGGTCCAGGGCCTCGGTGGCGGTGGGGAGCCCGAGCTCGGCGATGTCCAGAAGCAGGCGGCGGCCGATGTGGAGGCCCTTTTCGATGTCGAAGCTGTCATCCAGGTGCGGATCGTTGATCAGGCCCTTCCACCCGGTGGTGGTTCTTGGCTTTTCAAAATAGACGCGCATCACCAGGTACAGGGTGTCACTCACCTCGTCTGCCAGCGCTTTGAGGCGACGGGCGTAATCCATGGCCGCTTCCGGATCATGGATGGAGCAGGGGCCCACGACCAGGAAGAGGCGCGGGTCCTTGCCGTCGAGAATATTATTGATGGTCTGGCGGCCTTCAAGTACGGTCCGCCGCGCGGCGTCGCTGAGAGGCATTTCCTCTTTGAGTGCCGCGGGCGTTATCAGAACCTGTTGATCGTCAATATTCACATTCTCGATGTCATTGCCTGCCATCACTGCCTCGTTTCGTTCCAGATCATTTTGGGACGTTATACTGCTTTAAATCCCGGGTTTATGCAATCGGTGCGCGGACGGTTGCTGGCGGCTCTGTCTGAGTTTTGTCGAGAGGAACGACGGCACCCTTCCGGACTGGAAGGATGCCGTCGCAAACCTGATGGTGTGATGGTCGCTGCTTATCCGTTTTCCAGCGCGTTCATCGCCATGTTGCGGAAGCCCGCATCCACGTAGATAACTTCCCCGGTGATGCCGCTTGCCATATCCGACGTCAGGAAGGCCGCCGTGTTACCCACTTCGGTTGTGGTCACATTGCGCTGAAGGGGCGTGCGCTTGGCGTTTTCCGAGAGCATCCGCCGGAAGCTCTTGATGCCGGATGCCGCCAGCGTCTTGATCGGGCCTGCGGAGATTGCGTTCACCCGTGTACCCTCGGCGCCCAGTGATGCGGCCAGGTAGCGCACGTTTGCCTCCAGGCTGGCCTTGGCGAGTCCCATGACATTGTAGTTGGGAAGCACTTGTTGGGAGCCCAGGTAAGTCATGGTCAGAATCGACCCCTCGCGACCTTTCATAAGCGGCCGCGCCTCACGTGCCAGCGCCGTAAGGCTGTAGGAACTGATGTCATGGGCGATCTTGAACCCTTCGCGGGAGGTAACGTCAGTGAAGTCGCCGTCCAGTTCCTCGCCGGGGGCGAACCCCACGGAATGAACCAGGATATCCAGCCCACCCCATTCCTCGTTGAGCTTCTGGAAAAGGTCGGCAATCTGGTCATCGTCCGTGACGTCGCACGGCAGAACCAGGTTGCTGTTCCACTCCTGTGCAAATCCCTCGACGCGGGAGAGCAGCTTTTCATTCTGGTACGTCAGCGCCAGTTCAGCACCCTGCTCATGCAGCGCCCTGGCGATGCCGGTGGCGATGGAGTGTTTGCTGGCGATTCCGACCACCAGCGCTTTCTTGCCTTCGAGTAGTCCCATTATCACCTCAATGTGTGTTGCGTATATCCACGAACAGCTTAAGCCGTTGGCCGGGTTGAAGATAGTCCTGCATGTTCAGGTCGTTCCACTGGGTTATCTCGGAGACGCCAACATTGAAACGGTTGGCGATGCGTCGCAGCGAGTCCCCGGAGCGCACCGTGTAGCCGACGCGGCGCACCATGTTGTCGCGCTTCTCGCCCAGCGTCTTTCCCTCGCTCGCTGACGAACTCCAGATGGCAAGCTGGTCGCCGGGCATGATTGGATCCCCGGGCGCCATGCTGTTCCATTCTGCAAGCTTCTGCACAGAGACATCATGGGCGCTTGCAATGTCCCATAGGGTATCACCGCTGGTAACCCGGTAATCAATCCGCGACTGGTTGCTGCTGCCGCTCGCGGCCTGGCGGGATTGACGTCGTTTCTGCTCGCTGAGCGCGTAGAAGTTCCCGGACTTCCCGGCAACTGGAATGAGCAGTGTCTGACCCTTGCGGATCATGTGGCCGCGAAGCTTGTTATTTTTCCTTATGACATCCGGCGTTGTATTGAACTGCCGTGCAATCCTGATCAGCGTGTCGCCGGATTCAACAGTGTAGTTCCTCCAGCTGACCCGCTCCTCCGGTGGCATCTGCTCAAGCGCGTCGCGGAACCTCTCGGACGCGTGGGTCGGAATCAGAAGCCGGTGCGGGCCGTTGGGAGCAGTGGCCCAGCGGTTGAAGCCGGGGTTGAGACGGTAGATCTCCTCCACCTCGACGCCGGCCATATCCGCTGCCTGGGCAAGGTCCATCTGGCCACCAATGTCCACGACTTCGAAATAGGGCTCATTGGCGATCTCCGGCAGCTCGATACCGTGGGCCTCGGGGTTCTGAATGATGCGCGCCAGGGCAATCAGCTTGGGCAGGTAATGGCGGGTCTCGCTCGGAAGCTGCAGGCTCCAGAAGTCAGTGGACTTGCCCTGTCTCTCGTTACGCCTCATCGCCCGGGCAACCCGTGCACCGCCCGCGTTATAGGAGGCGAGTGCCAGTTCATAATCACCGTCAAAGCGCTCAGAAAGCTGTTTAAGATAGGAGAGCGCCCCCTGGGTGGAGGCCACGATATCCCTGCGTCCGTCGTACCACCAGTTCTGGCCCATACCGAAGGCCCGCCCTGTGGAGGGGATGAACTGCCAGAGCCCGGAGGCGCGGCCATGGGAGTAGGCGAAGGGGTCATAGGCGCTCTCCACCAGGGGCAACAATGCGAGCTCACCCGGCATGTCCCGGGCCTCGAGCTCATTCAGGATGAACGGGAGGTACCGCTTGGCCCGCTGTGCCGTTCGGTCCATGTAGCGCTGGTTGCGGCTGTACCAGTTCAGCTGGCTCTGGACCCGGGGGTCATCACGGTCCAGGTCGAGCCTGAAACGGCTGCGCATCCGATCCCAGATGGTGGGCTCGGCCTCGGCCACCTTCTCTGGGGCGGCCTTACCCGTGGCTTGCTGCGGCGTGGCTCGCGGGCTGCGCTTGACGTTTGCGTCCAGCTGGGCGGAGCGCATTACCGTTGGAACGGGCTCGGAAGGTGCGGAACCCTCTTCCCGATAGAGGCTTTCACATCCGCTGAGCAACGGAACACTGAGTGCGGTTATCAGGCAGAGTATCGGTACGTAATGCATAGCACGGTTTTCCTGGGGTTCCGTTTGAGCCGCACTGCAGCGCGGATGAAAGCGATACCGGAGTCTAGGAACCACCATCATCGACGTCAATTAAACACACATTACCCTTCGTATCAGAAGTTATCCTTCCAATGGCGGATGGCGGCAAATACCTGATCCGGGTTTTCAGGGTCCACCGTAAGTCCCGCCTCTTTGCCGTAATTCAGCGCCGCCTGGGCAATGGTATTGTTGTCCCATTGTAAAAAGGGATTCAGCCGTTTTTCGCTTCCAAGCTGGGTGGGTACGGTTGGTTTTCCCGCGTCCCGCATTGCCTTGCATTCCGATTCAAACGCCTGAAGCTTCTCGTCGCCCGGGTTGACGGTTCTTGCGAACGCGAGGTTGGCGAGCGTGTACTCGTGCCCACCACAGATCAGGGTGTCGTTTGGCAACCTGCAGAGTTTGCTCAGCGAATGGCGCATCTGCTCAGCGGAGCCTTCGAACAGGCGACCACAGCCACAGACAAAGAGCAAATCGCCGCAGAATGAGATGGGATGGTCGAGCGGACGATCTGTACAGTTGAAGGCGATATGATCCAGAGTGTGGCCCGGAACCGCGATAACATCGAAGCTAAGGTCCAGCCAGGTTACCCGGTCACCCTCGGCTACTGAGTGGGTAATGCCCTTGAAGGATGACCCGCTGGGTCCGTACACCGGGACTGATGTATCTCCCAGTAGTTGCTGCACGCCGGCGACGTGATCGGGGTGGTGGTGAGTGATCAGGATGGCGTCCAGCGACAGTCCATTGTCCTGCAGAAAGTGCTGGACAGGTCCGGCCTCGCCGGGATCAACGACCAGAACCCTGTGATTTCCGGTATGATAGAGACACCAGATATAGTTGTCCTTTAGGGCCGGGATGGCCTCGAGCCGGTAGCTCATTGTCCTTACTCCTGCCATAGTATGTGCACCCTTGAGTATAGTACCTGTGGTGCGTTTAAAAACCCCGGGATGGCGGAAACACCATGAAAAGTCACGCATTTGCGCAATGGATGAATACAACGCTCGGCCAGACGCTGCTGAACCAGGAGCGGGCCTGTGTTGCCACCGCCATGGCGCGTGTTTTCGGAACACGGCACGTTGAGGTGGGCGTTGGGCCCCATGTGTCAGTGACGCCCCGGTACCCGGGCTGGCAGCAGCCTCTGGTCATGCCCGGAGGAGCAGGGCAGGCCGATGCGGCCGGTGAACAGACGGTGATTGCCCGTCCGGAGGAGTTACCATTTCATGACGACATGATGGACTCGCTGGTGCTTCACCATACACTGGACCTCGCGGAGGACCCGCACCAGTCCCTGCGTGAAGGCGCGCGTGTCGTGCGTTCCGGGGGGCAGCTCATCGTTGTGGGATTCAATCCGTTCGGGCTGTGGGGGCTGCGACGGTTGCTGGGGGCTCGTCGTGGCACGCCCTGGAACAGTCGTTTCCTGTCGGCCACGCGCGTTCAGGACTGGCTCGGTGTTCTGGATTGTTGCTCAGCACCACCGCGCTATGGTTTTTTCCGTCCGCCAGTATCCAGCTCCCGGCTTCTCGCGAGGTTGGCCTTTCTGGAACCCGTCTATGAGCGGGGCATACAGGTTCCGTTGGGTGGCTTTTACTGTATTGTCGCTGAAAAGCGCGAAACCGGTTCCCTACCGTTTAAGCCGGCGATGGCTGATCGGAAGGTCATAGCGATGCCAGTTGCAAATCGTAACATGTCACCGGACGTAAGCCGGTCTAAGCTCAGGGAGGGAACAAGATCGTCAATGTACACCGAAAAGCCGAGGCGTTTGTGAGTCGCGTTGCCCTTTATACCGACGGTGCCTGTAAGGGAAACCCCGGTCCCGGAGGCTGGGGCGCGGTGCTGATCTACGAGAACCGCGAGAAAGATCTCTGGGGTGGTGAGCCCGATACCACCAATAACCGGATGGAGCTCAGGGCTGCCATCGAAGGGCTGTCCGCGCTCAAACGTGGATGCGATGTGGATCTGTACACCGATTCCCAGTACGTAAAGAACGGGATCAATCAATGGATGGCCGGATGGAAGCGAAACGGCTGGAAAACAGCCGCCAAAAAGCCGGTCAAGAACGTAGAACTCTGGCAGCAGCTGGATGAACTGGTCAATTCTCACCAGGTGCACTGGCACTGGGTGCGGGGCCACACTGGCAATGCGGGGAATGAACGTGCTGATGAGCTGGCGAATCGCGGAGCGGCAGAAGTAGTGGAGAGGATCTAGAGATTATGCGCCAGATTGTGCTGGACACGGAAACCACGGGCCTGGAGCCGGAACAGGGGCACCGGGTCATCGAGATCGGTTGCGTCGAGCTTGAGAACCGTGAACTGACTGGACGCCACTACCACGTCTATATCAACCCGGAGCGTGAGGTTGAGGACAGCGCGGTGGAGGTGCACGGAATCACTAACGAATTCCTCGCGGACAAGCCGGTGTTCCGGGATGTTGCCGAGGATTTCCTGGCGTTCATCCGCGGGGCGGAACTGGTCATCCATAATGCCCCCTTTGACGTGGGATTCATGGATCACGAATTCAATCTGCTGAATGAGGGCTATCCGCTGACCCGGGACGTCTGCGGCGTGACGGATTCACTGGTGCTTGCCCGCAAGAAGCATCCGGGCCAGAAGAACAACCTGGACGTACTGTGCCGGCGCTACGGCATCGATAACAGCAATCGGGAACTCCACGGGGCCCTGCTGGACGCCGAAATCCTCGCAATGGTCTATCTTGCAATGACCGGAGGGCAAACCGCGTTGTCGCTCGATGAGGGGGACGCCGGTCAGGCGGGTGGCTCTGAAATTGAACGCCTCTCGACTGATCGTAAACCTCTGCCGGTGCTGGAGGCTTCTGAGGAGGAAGCACAACGGCACCGTGAATTTCTGGACAGGATGGCGGAAAACACACAAGTAGTCTGGGACCAACGGCTGAATTCTTGAGGCCGCTGGAATCTCTGTTATAGGTTACTGAACACACGTTGTATAACGGGAAGCTCCGTTTATGGTGCAAGCGTCTCTCGCAACCAAGACCCAGTCCTTCGGACTGGTTCGGGAAGAAATCGAGCATACCATCGGCCAGGCGGAGCAGAGTCTGGAACGGTTCCAGGAAAATCGTGAAAGCGGCGAGGACCTGCAGAACTGTGTCGACTACCTGAACCAGCTTCGTGGCATTTTCTCGCTCGTTGAGTTACGCGGTGGGGCGCTCCTGTGCCAGGAGGCGGTTTCCCTCTCAAACGAGGTGCCCGTTGGCGCCACTGACGCCAAGAACAACCTCCTGACGGCTCTGAATAACGCCATTTTCACGCTACGGCGCTACGTGGAGTATTACCAGCGCCAGCAGACCGATCGCCCCGAGCTTCTGCTGCCGGTCATCAATGAAATCCGGGAAGCACGGCATGACAGTCCCTATCCGGATTCCTGCTTCTTCGAGACCAGCCTCGCAACCTCGCCGGATTTCTGCGCGGACCTGTTGCTTCCGACGATGGAAACGGTCGATGACAATGATGTAGAGATTCACGCCAGACGCTTCCGGCTGATGTATCAGGTGGGGCTTCTGGGATTGATCCGCAATGAGAACATGACCACCAGCCGCCGTCTTCTGGCCAGGGCAGCACGCGGGTTTTCGAGGCTTTGCAAGGGAGAGGCGCTGGCGTCACTCTGGTGCCTGGTAACGATCGTTACGGATGTTATGCAGGAAAAACAGCTGCCTGCTGAAAAGAACCGCAAGCGGCTGTTCATGAAGATTGAGCGGTATTCCCGGGAGCTGGTTCAGGTAGGCCGGGTCGCCATGGGCAAGACCGCGCCTCATTCCGTGTTTCGGGAGCTGGTTTACATCCTGTACCGCAGCGGGTCCCAGAAGCACGAGGTGACACGGATTCTGGATGCGTACCAGCTCACCCCGGCGGCATTTACCGAGGAGCGCATGCTGGAACATCGGCGCCATCTGTATGGGCCGGGCGCCGATGTCCTGAGGTCGTTTTCCGAAGCCATCAACGAGGAACTCAGGGAACTCAAGGATCGGCTGGATATTGTAGAGCGGGGCATCGACCCGGATACCACCGAGCTCAGTACCATCGCCGAGTCGTTGGAACGGGTCGGTAATTCGCTGCTTATCCTGGACCTCCACCAGCTCAGCGCCCTGGCACGCGAGGAGGCCGGAAAACTCCGTAGCTGGGAGGAAAAGGGAACACTGCCCTCCGAAGCTGAGCTCTATTCTGTGGCAGACGCCGTGCTCAATATTGAGGAGGCGGCGCAGCATCTGGCCAGGTATGGGATTACCGCGGAAACCGATCAGCTCGCCCAGAAGGTCCGCCGTAATGATCAGTCTGTCTATGTCCAGGAAGCACTCATTGTGCTCGGAGACGAAGCCAGCTCGGCTCTGACGCTTGCGAAACAGGCCATTACCGCCTTTCTCGAATCTGATTTCGACAAGCTCCACCTGGCCAATGTTCCGGTGACCCTGCGCAGCATAGAAGGGGGCATGAAGCTGCTCGATGACGAGGCGGCGGCGGGCGTTATCGCGCGGCTGACCACCTGCATTGAGACGCAGCTCCTCAATGCCCAGCAACCGCCCAATAGTAAGGTTCTCGAGGCTCTGGCCGACGCCATTACGTCCCTCGAGTACTACATTGAGGGGCTGGGGGTGAACGAGAACCGGAACCCCGAGTTGCTCAGGCTGGCGGAAACCTCGCTCCAGGACGTGGGAATCTGATGCTCGGATGGGTTCTTGTCGCCGCTGATCCGTGCGGAGTCGCTGTACCCACTCTGGGTTCCGATGGTTGAGGGGGCTGTCTTCGAAGTAGTGCTGCAGGGCAATCAGATCGTACCGCTTCCAGTAAACAGTGCTGCTGAGGAAGCTCTGGCGCGCAGGGAGTGACAGGCACCGCAGGGGGGCAGCACCTGTCACGGGTGATCAGCCTATGTTGAACAGTTCGCCAAGCTTGGTGGCGAGCATCATATCGCCTTCGGCCCGAAGCTGGCCGGCCATAAAGGCCTGCATACCATCCGTTTCGCCGCTGACAATGCCCTGGAGCGTTTCCGTGTTCATGATGAGGGTAACGGAAGGGTCATCATGCTTGCCTTCCCTGAGTTCACAGGTGCCATCCTTGATGACCAGATGGTAGGGAGAATCATCTTCAATATCGAACTGGAAAACCAGGTCCAGGCCAGCCGCAGCATCGGGGTTGAAGTTTTTCTCAAGCTTTTCGAATACGGGTCTAACAGACATGCGTGTTTCCCTTTATTGCCATTATTGAATCGCCAACGGGATGGCTTCCGGCTGACTGTAGGTGGGCCTCCCTGCACTGTCAAGGCAAAGCGAACGCTTGTTTGAAACCGATGGGTCATCGTTACGGTTGTTCTTACCCGACTGATGATTAATCGTTAGAATGCAGGCTTTGCTGATTTCAAAGCAGTTTCCGCAACAGGAGGCATAACGTGGAAGTTCTCGCGGAATACGGTCTTTTTCTGGCCAAGCTCATCACCTTTGTCGTAGCGGCACTGATTGTCATCGCCATTGTCATATCGGCGGCACATCGAAGCCGCCAGGAGGAAGACGAAGGGGAAATCCAGGTCGTGCGGGTCAATGATCGGGTGCGTGAAACCCGTGAAACCCTTGAAGCCAGTATTCAGGATGAAGGCGCCCGGAAGCACTGGCTTAAAGACCTGCGGCGCAAGCGCAAAAGGGAGAAGAAGGAGGCCGGCAGTAAAGCGGCAAAGCGCGCGGAGGATTCGCGGCGCAAGCGGCTTTACGTTGTGGATTTCCAGGGCGACATCAAGGCCAGCCAGACGGAGTCGCTGCGGCGTTGCGTCAGTGCGATTCTCAGCGTCGCGGATCCGCAGCGGGACGAGGTGGTTGTGCGCCTTGAGAGTGCCGGGGGCATGGTGCATTCCTATGGCTATGCGGCGGCCCAGCTCGATCGTATCCGACAGCGCTCGCTACCGCTGACAGCCAGTATCGATAAGGTCGCGGCGAGTGGTGGCTATATGATGGCCTGCGTGGCGGACCGCATTGTGGCGTCTCCGTTTGCCATCCTGGGCTCCATTGGCGTAGTGGCCCAGCTGCCCAACGTCCATCGCCTCCTGAAGCGTAACGATGTGGATTTCGAGGTTCTGACCGCCGGCGAATACAAGCGCACCCTGACTGTATTTGGAGAGAATACGGACAAGGGACGCAAGAAATTCCGGGATGATCTTGAGGAGACCCACAAGCTCTTCAAACAGTACGTGAACGAACACCGGCCGGCTGTGGATATCGACCGGGTGGCAACCGGGGAGATCTGGTTTGGCCGGCAGGCCCTTGAGGTCAATCTGGCGGATGAGCTGAAGACATCCGACGAGTTGCTGATGGACGCCTGTAATGACCGGGATGTCTTTCTGGTGCGCTATGAAAAACGCAGGACACTGCCTGAGAAACTGGGGCTGACCGCCGCAACGGCAGCAGAGAGCGTCTTCATGAAAGGTTTCGAGTGGTTACGCTACAGCCGATATCAGTAATCCGCTTGCCCGGGCTGGCAGTGTCGGCGAAAGGCCGTTATCATTGCCGGCGAATGATGAATAATGATCCGGATTTTTTCAGGAGATGACCATGAGTTACGGTGACGATCCGAAAACGGAAGTAAAAGCAGTCGCTGACCAGGGGGATGACCGGGCCGACGCCTTTGCCGCTGTTGGCGTGATTCTTCTGTTGGTTGCCCTGGCAACCACCTTTGTGGCAACGCAGTAAAGCGATCCTTGCCTTCCCGGGTGTGGGGCCTATCCCGCGCCCGTACTCTCCAGCACCAGCATTACGATCAACACTATAGTTACCACGAAAATCACTCCGAATATCACGCCGCCGACGATGAACGGCAGGGGCGTTGAGGACTGGAAATCCCGTTCCTGATTACGCCGCGAGTTCACGCCCAGTGCTGCCGCCAGCACGCTCAGGACGATCTGCCAGAACCCGGGTTTTGACTGTTTCTGTTCGCTCAAGACTGCCTCCGATTGACCGAACCAGTGAGTGTGGTTTGTGGGTGCCATTGTAAAGCAAAAAAAAGCGGGCATCAGGGGCATGGCTCAGCCAGCCCCCGATGCCCGCTTGGGCGCCTCTATTGAATCCCGAAGCGCTTACTCGTCGGGATCATACGCCAGGTTCGGCATGAGCCAACGCTCCACCTCGCTTTTCTTCATGTCCTTACGCTTGGCGTAGTCCTCGATCTGGTCCGAGCTGATCTTGCCGACGGCAAAGTATGTGGACTCGGGATGCGAGAAATACCAGCCGGATACGGCAGCCGCCGGGAGCATGGCGTTGCTTTCGGTCAGCTCCATGGCGCAGTTATTCCCGGCATCCAACAGATTGAAGAGCTCGGGCTTCTCTGTGTGGTCCGGGCAGGCGGGGTAGCCAGCGGCCGGACGGACGCCCTGGTAGCGCTCCTTGATGAGATCCTCCGCAGACAGGGATTCATCCGTCTGATAGCCCCAGTACTCCCTGCGTACATGCGCGTGCATACACTCGGCAAAGGCTTCCGCGAAGCGGTCGGCCAGGATCTTGACCATGATCGCGCTGTAGTCGTCGTTGGCCTTTTCGAATTCCCTGGCCAGTTCATCCGCCTCAGGGCCTGCCGTAACCGCAAAACCACCAATGTAGTCCGGAATACCGGAATCCTTGGAGGCAATGAAGTCGGACAGGGCCATCATGGGCTTGTCCGGCGCCTTATCATCCTGCTGGCGCAGATGATGCACCTTGGTCAGGACCTTTTTGCGGGACTCGTCCTCGTAGAGTTCGATGTCATCACCCACACGGTTGGCGGGCCAGAAACCGATGACGCCACGGCAGCGGATCTTCTTCTCTTCGATGAGCCACTTGAGCATATTCTGGGCATCGTCGAAGAGGTTCCTTGCGGTTTCGCCTTTTTCCGGATGATCCAGGATCTCCGGGTACTTACCGGGCATATCCCAGCTCTGGAAGAAGGGCGCCCAGTCAAAGTACTCGACCAGTTCGCTCAGGTCGAAATGGTCAAAGGTCTTGAGCCCCAGGAACTGCGGCCTGGTTGGGGTGTAGCTTTCCCAGTCCAGTTCCGGCGCGCGGGCGCGGGCCTTGTCGATCGGAATGATCTTGGCCTTGCGACCCTGATTCTTACGCCGCTCGCGCACTTTTTCGTAGTCCGCCTGGACTTCGTCAAGCAGCTCCTGCTTGTGCGTCTCGCTGACCAGCTTGGCCGCAATGCCCACACTGCGCGACGCGTCGTTCACATAGATGACCTGATCGTTTTCATAGCTCGGGTCGATCTTGACGGCGGTGTGCGCCTTGGATGTGGTTGCGCCGCCGATCAGCAGCGGGACGTTGAAGTCAAGACGCTGCATTTCCTTGGCCACATGCACCATCTCATCCAGCGAGGGTGTGATCAGGCCGGAGAGGCCGATCATATCCACATCCTCTTCCTTGGCCTTCTGCAGGATCTTGTCGGCCGGGACCATGACGCCCATGTCGATCACTTCGAAGTTGTTGCACTGCAGTACAACGCCAACGATGTTCTTGCCAATGTCGTGCACGTCGCCCTTGACCGTGGCCATCAGGATCCGGCCCTTGGCCTTCTGGCCTTCGGATTTCAGGGCCTCGATGTAGGGGATCAGGATGGCGACCGCCTGTTTCATGACGCGGGCGCTCTTGACCACCTGCGGCAGGAACATCTTGCCTTCCCCGAAGAGGTCACCGACCACGTTCATGCCGTCCATGAGCGGCCCTTCGATCACCTCGATCGGGTGATCCTCTGCGCGCAGGCGCGCTTCCTCGGTATCCTCATCGATGTAGGTGGTGATGCCCTTGATCAGCGCGTGCTCAAGCCGCTTCTCAACCGGCCATTCGCGCCATTCCAGATCTTCCTTCTTCTCCTGGCCACCCTGACCCTTGTAGCGCTCCGCGATCTCAAGCAGGCGGTCGGTGGCATCGTCGCGGCGGTTGAGGATAACGTCCTCGACGTGCTCCTTGAGCTCGGCGCCGATGTCATCGTAGACCACCAGCTGACTGGGGTTGACGATGCCCATGTTCATGCCGGCCTTGATGGCGTGGTACAGGAAGGCCGAGTGCATGGCTTCACGCACCGCATTGTTGCCCCGGAAGGAGAACGACAGGTTGCTCACGCCGCCGCTGACGGAGGTGTAGGGCAGGTTCTCGCGGATCCAGCGCGTGGCCTCGATGAAGTCCACGGCGTAGTTGTTATGTTCATCAATGCCGGTACCGATCGCCAGGATGTTCGGGTCGAACACAATGTCCTGGGGCGGAAAGCCGTCAGCGACCAGCAGGTCGTAGGAGCGCTTACAGATCTCAATCTTGCGCTCGGCGGTATCCGCCTGGCCCTGCTCGTCAAAACCCATCACGGTCACGGCCGCGCCGTAACGGCGTACCGACCGCGCTTTCTTCAGGAAGTCTTCCTCACCTTCCTTGAGACTGATGGAGTTGACGATGCTCTTGCCCTGGATGCACTTGAGGCTGGCCTCGATGGCTTCCCAGCGCGAGGAGTCGACCATGATCGGCACTTTGGAGATGTCCGGCTCGCCAGCGACCAGGTTCAGGAAGGTGGTCATGCACTCCTTGGCGTCGAGCATGCCTTCGTCCATGTTGATGTCGATGATCTGGGCACCGCTTTCAACCTGGTCCTTGGCCACTTCCAGGGCTTCTTCGTACTGCTCTTCCTTGATCAGGCGCAGGAACTTCTTGGAGCCCGTGACGTTGGTACGCTCGCCGATGTTCATGAACACGACGTTGTCGTCGTCGGTGAACGGCTCAAGGCCGGAGAGGCGCAGGCGAGGCTCGCGGTGCGGGATCTTGCGGGGCTCGTACTTCTTCATCCGTTCGGCCACGGCCCGGATATGTTCCGGCGTTGAGCCACAGCAGCCGCCAATGACGTTCAGGAAACCGTCACGGGCAAAGGTTTCGACGATATCCGCCATCTCTTCCGGCGTCTGGTCGTATTCACCGAACTCGTTGGGCAGGCCCGCATTGGGGTGCGTGCACACGTAGAAGGGGGCCTTGTTGGCCAGCTCTTCCACGTAGGGGCGCATGGCGTCCGCGCCCAGGGCGCAGTTCAGGCCGATCAGCAGCGGATTGCCGTGCTCAACGGAGTTGAGGAAGGCTTCCGTGGTCTGGCCGGAGAGAGTACGGCCTGAGGCGTCGGTGATGGTGCCGGAGATCATCAGCGGCACTTCCTTGCCGGAATCGATCTCGTACTGCTGTGCCGCGTAGATGGCGGCCTTGGCGTTCAGCGTATCGAAGATGGTTTCGAGCAGGATGATGTCGACATCACCCTTGATCAGGTTTTCGATGGCCTCGTAGTAATCCTCGTAAAGCGCATCAAAGCTCGTGTTCCGATAACCCGGGTTGTTTACATCCGGTGAGATGGACGCCGTCTTGGAGGTCGGGCCCACGGCGCCGGCAACGAAGCGCGGTTTGCCTGGATCCTCGGCGGTCTTGGCATCGGCGCATTCACGGGCCAGCTGAGCCGCCTTCTGGTTCAGCTCGGGAACCAGGTCTTCCATGTGGTAATCGGACTGCGATACCCGCGTGGAGTTGAAGGTATTGGTTTCAATGATGTCCGCGCCGGCATCCATGTACTGCTTGTGGATGTCCCACAGCATTTCCGGCTGGCTCAGGCAGAGCAGGTCATTGTTGCCCTTGACCTCATGCTCGTAGTCCTTGAACCGTTCGCCGCGGTACTGGGCCTCGCTGAGCTGCAGGTTCTGGATTTCGGTACCCATGCCGCCATCAAGGATGACGATACGTTCTTGCAGCGCGTTTTTCAGCTGCTCCAGTCGACTTTTACGATCAATCATGGATTCAACTACCTCAATTAGTCATTTATCGAATCAAAAGACAGCAAGTGCTTCAGGCGGTCGCCCTGTGAGAGCAGGGGAGCGTCATCCTGAGCGTTTTTGAAGGTGGGAAACTGTCCGTGTCCCTGAACCGGGATATCTAGTATGTCTTTAAAGTCGCGCTACCTTACCAGAAAAATACGTGGTTTTCCTGATTGAGCGCCATGATCATCAATAATTTTTGATATTGTGCCATAAACCTGAGCGTTTTGCTTGGTCTTTCAATCGTCGCGCGGGTTGCTTACAATACGGTTATAGTTCCGAATCACTAGGGGGAAGCGCCTTGGAACCTGTTACCGTCACCGAATCAGCCCGTCGTTATCTGGGCCAACTGGTTCAAAAACAGGAAGTTGAAGGGATGGGAGTGCGTCTTTTCGTGACTCAGCCCGGCACCCGGCATGCGGAGACCTGCCTTGCCTATTGCCCGCCGCACGAGGTGGTTCCCTCGGATGAGCAGCTGGATATGGACGAATTTCCGCTCTATATCGACCACAACAGCGTCACCTTCCTTGAAGATGCCGTGGTTGACTTCCAGGAGGACCAGACCGGCGGGCAGCTGACGATCAAGGCGCCCAACGCGAAGGTGCCCCAGGTCAGTGCCGATGCACCGCTGTCCGAGCGCCTGGATTACATCCTCCAGGCGGAAGTGAATCCCAGCCTGGCGTCCCATGGCGGCGAGGTGTCGCTGGTGGAGCTGACCAACGACAATGTGGCCGTGTTGCGCTTCGGCGGGGGATGCCAGGGCTGTGCGGCCGTGAGCCTGACGCTCAAGCAGGGCGTTGAGCGTACCCTCAAGGAACAGCTCCCGGAAATTGCCGGCATAGAAGACGTCACGGATCACACCTACCGCGAAAACGCCTACTACTGATGCGTTACAGCCGGGGCAGGGCGCCCCGGTGCATACCGAAACCCCTTGATATCCGCTACAGTGTGCACCAGAAACCGAACCCGGGATAACACTGTGGCATTAGCTGATTTACCCTTCTTTTTCTGGACCATTCCTGTGTTTACAGCGCTGGTAGGTTGGGGCACCAACCGCCTTGCGCTGTGGATGTTGTTCGAGCCGGTGGCACCATTCGGGCGTCCACCCTGGCTGGGTTGGCAGGGCGTGGTTCCGCGCAAGGCGGAGAAAATGGCACACCTCTGCATTGAGGGCACGCTGGCCCGCACGGGGGATCTCACCGGCCTGTATCAGAGACTGGATCCCGCACTGATTACCGGGGAAGTGGTGAGCCGCATCATGCCGCATCTCGAGGAGTACGTGGATGACGTCATGTATGAGCTCCACCCGGTCCTTTGGGATAACCTGCCCCTGAGAGTCCGCCGCCGGATCTATCACTTCGTGGCGCGCAAGTTGCCGGAACGTGTGGATGCGATGGTCAATGACTTCGGGGCCGAGCTTGGTTCCCTGGTGGACCTGAAGGCACTCATCAGTGCGGAATTGGCTGAGCGGCCCACCTTCATGAATGAGGTCCTGTGGGGAGCCGGCTCACGCACTTTCCGGTTTGTGGTCCGCAGTGGCGGCATTATAGGTGCGCTTCTCGGGGTCGGGCTGATGGGGGCCTGGTACCTCTGGCAGGATCCGCTGGTGCTGGTCGGCGGCAGCTTCCTTGTAGGGCTGGCGACCAACTGGATCGCCCTGAACCTGATCTTTCGGCCGGTTGAAGAGCGGCGGGTTGCCGGAATCCGCCTACAGGGGCTGCTTCTCCGGCAGCAGCCGGAGATAAGCCGGGTCTGGGCGGATAAGGTGGCCCGGGAACTCCTGACCGTCGAAAGAGTCGCTCATGCCATGATCCATGGTGATAAGTCCGCACGAACGCGGGCCATTATTCAGAAGCACCTGAGGCCGATGCTGGATGAATCCATGGTGATGCGATTGAGTACCCAGGTGGCGGTTGGGGCTTCAGGATATACCGACCTCAAGCAGGCCATGAACGAACGCGCATTGGAGGCCTCCGATGAGGTCTTTCAGGATGGCGCCTTCAATGAAGACCGGGCGGCTATTGTGGCGGCATTGATCGAGGAACGCATCGCCGGACTGCCGCCGAAGGATTTTCAGTCCATTCTCCGGCCGGTTTTCCAGGAAGAGGAGGGGCGGCTCATGCTGGCGGGTGGGCTCTGTGGCGCTATTGTCGCCATCCTGCCGGTTCTGTTGCTTTAGCGATTACCAGTTGAGCGGTGACCCGATGCGGCAGACCAGTTCGATAAACCCTCGATAATCGATGCTCTCGAATGCCACTTCCGGTGCAGGCATCTGCGAATAGGTCGCAAGATCCCCGCCAATGGCATAGACCTGAACGTTATCCGGGATGGACGGGAAGCGCGTTCCGCCTGTAAGCACAAGCACCCCGGATTCCATGAGGACCAGCACATCGCCCGCTTCAAGAGCGTCCAGGCACCGCCCGTGGCGGGGATGATCCGGTGGTTTGTTCAGTATGTGAAGCCGGGAGTTCATGGCTGTATCACCCGCCCGTGCTGCCGGTACAGTTTCCGGATTTCGTCCCCGCTCACCGACGTGAAGATGTCCGGCAGGGCCGGATTGCCCCAAACCGACAGTTCGTCCCTGCTGACATAGAGCGTATCAGCCCCATAAAGAGGCAGCTCTTCGAGACGCTCCAGGCATTCCGGGGCGTGGAGCCAGCTGAGTCCGGCTCCACGCAGCAGCAGGGCCGTCTCAAGGTTGAATGCCGCTGCCGAGAGCATCATCTCCAGCAACTCACGGGTTGCCACACCGCTGCCAAAGGGACGATCCGCCACAAACAACAGGCTGTTGGTCGAAGGAGCAGTCAATGAGGTCACCGGTCCGGCTGGAAATGGATGAGTCTGTCCGCCTCGTATTCCGCCTCCACCCAATCGCCAAGGCCTCCCAGGGTCCAGCCATCGAGCATATTGGCGGTGCGGTCGTGCCGCGTTGCTCCTCGTTCATCCACCAGGCCACGACGCAGTGCCGATCCTACACAGGCTGTGGCGGGAATGTCGTGTTCGAGGATGAGATCGGACCATAGCTGGTGCCAGTTGCTGGCAGGGTCCTGGGAAACGGGAAGGGGGCCGGCAAGCCGGACCCCTTCACCATGAAGGAACACTCTCACCAGCTGATGCCCCGCCTCGAGTGCCGCGTTGGCGGCATGCCAGGCGGATGATGCTGCCTGGCTGTCTTGGGGAGCACCGGTGATGATCAGTGCGAGTTTCACAGCTGGATCAACCGTCGCCAGTAAAGGCGCCGATGAGATGCAGCAGATTGACGAAAAGGTTGTAGATGTTCAGATAAAGCGCGGTAGTCGCAAGAATGTAGTTGGTCTCGCCACCGTTGATGATGCGGCTGGTGTCATACAGGATGAAACCGGCCATCAAGAGTGTAATCATGCCGCTCAGGGCTAATGAGAAAACACTCACATCAACGCCGAACATGCCGAGAACAAGCACGCCCACAACACCGACCACAGCGACGAGCAGACCGGCCATCAACATGCCACGCAGGAAGCTGAAATCCTTCTTGGTGGTCAGTACGTAGCCGGACAGCCCCAGGAACACAACCGCAGTAGCGCCCAGGGACTGCATGATGATACTACCGCCGTTGGCCATGCTCAGGTAGTAGTTCAGGGTTGGCCCGAGACCAAAACCCAACAGACCGGTAAAGGCGAAAACAACCCAGATACCAGCGGAACTGTTGGCTGTTTTGGGCAAAACGAACCAGATCAGACCAAGGGACACCAGGAAGCAGACCAGACTGACACCGAAGGGCATTTCCATGGCGGTGGAGATGCCCGCCATCACGGCACTGAATGCCAGTGTCATGGACAGCAGTGAGTAGGTATTGCGCAATACCTTTACGACTTCGAGGCTTAGCCCCTGGCTTGCGGTACCGCCCTGGGTCTGGGCCTGTGCCGCGCCCGGAAAACGGTTGTCGTTCATCAATTTGCTCCTGAAATTACAGTGTCAGAGTTCCACCCAATAATAATGGCTATTAAGTGCGAAGCAAAGGCATTTCGGCGTTTTTCGCCCCTTTGACAGCGGCGGCTTTTCGGGTATCATTCGCTGCGTTGTCCATTCGGGCAACTCCTGATGGTGGGCTGGCAGAGTGGTCGATTGCAGCGGTCTTGAAAACCGCCGAGGGTTAACGCCCTCCCGGGGTTCGAATCCCTGGCCCACCGCCATTTGAAGTATCCTCGGTAATCCAATCCGCATAGCGCGTTTCAAGCGTTCTTGTTGATGAATGCCCAATCTGTCTCGCAATCCGCTTACGTGACATTCCGCCTGTGAGCAGCACTGAGGCATAGGTAGGGGGCTGGGCAGATCAGACGGTACCTTCGCAACAGTGGCATCCGCACTTTGGACACAAGCATGGCGCTCGTGCATCGAGCGGTGGAAGCTGGTGGCCGCAGGCAGGGCAGTGACGCTCCGTGTCGTATTCACCAGATCGCTGCTGATCTCTCATCCTGTAATCCTTCTACAGCGCTACGTACACAGCGGACAGGTCGTAATTGCCAGGGTTCGTGATCCCTACCAGACAATAATAGGTCTATTAGGTTAGCATTTCAGTCTGCACCACTCAGATCAACCTCGACGAGTTCCCGCACTATTGGAAATCCATAATGGGATTACATTTCCTGAGCAAAAATCATGCACGAGCGCATACTGAACAATTTCTGGGAGACCCTGAAATCGGGTAAACCCTGGATGGGGTTGGTCAAAAACCGGTGTAAGAACGGCGACTATTACTGGGTGAGTGGTTATGTCTCCCCGATCTACAAGGAAGGGGAGCAGGTTGGATTTCAGGCTGGCGCACCGGGGGAGTGAGTCCACCAACCAGATTGCAACGGCGGCAGAGGAGCAATCCAGCACGGCTGCGGATATGAGTCATCGGGTCAAGTGCAGGCATTTCGGAAAGTACTCATAACAACAGCGAGACCCTTGTGGGCATGGTGCACCAGCTTGAAGGGGTGGTGCGACAGTTCAAGCTGTAAAGGGGAAAGATTTCCTGCTGGTGAACGCCCTTCATGTAACCGTTTTATGGGGTGATGGATGACGATGGCACAAAAATCGAGCACGCTGCTCAGCGATCTTGCTGAGGCGGTTTTTGAGGTGTTCGATGTTGTCTGTGCGGCAATGATCGTCGAAGACCGGGATTTGCCCGTGCACTGCGTTGGCGACCAGCAATTGGGCCAGCGTCTGGTTCAACTCCCCGCTGTCCAGAAGGCACTGGTGGATGGTCTGCCCAGCACTGAAGATCCCCCGCGCGATGGCACGATGGACCAAGCGGTTGCCATTGGCATCGAGCCTTTAAGCATCCATGTGGACGAGCCGGCCACTGTGGTCGTTTTTGCAACCCGCCATTCGGTTGATCTTGAGCGCGCCGTGGCGCTTGTAAACGCACTCACCACCGAGACAGCCAGTCAGTTGGCGCTGCTCAGACAGGCACCGTTTCTGGCGGCGGCGCTTGCGGAGGTGGAATGCGGCGTGACGGTCGCCAACCCCAACCTTGAAGACAGTCCTCTGATCTATGTCAACGACGCTTTTACGCGCATGACAGGCTACACACGGGCCGAAACCCTGGGCCGCAATTGCCGTTTTCTTCAGGGTCATTTGCGCGATCAGCCCGGTATTCAAACCATTCGTAATGCCCTGGTCCGAGGGGTGGACTGCACGACGGTACTGACCAATATTCGCAAAAACGGCGAGGCTTTTGAGAACAGGTTCCGACTGCGGCACATTCGTGCCAGCGATGGCACCATCTCTCATATTATTGGCATCCAGGACGATGTCACTAAGGAACAGTCTGCGCTTGAATCGCTGGATCTGCAAAAGCGCCGCTATGAGAGTCTGATCGACAGTGGCGCAAGCTACATCTGGCACATGAACGCGGACGGTGAGCTTCAGAGCGTGGACCCGGTCTGGCTGGTGCTTGCAGGACTACCCCCATCGAATGAACCCCCGGATCCGGCCACCATAAGAAGCGCTTTGAGGCCAGAGACAGCGACCACGTTCCACTATCGCTGGGTTCAGGCGTTGCAGACCCTCGAACCTTTTGAGGTGGTCTACCAGCTTCCTGCCTGGAGCGAATCGCCACGTTGGTTCCGGGACCAGATCACGCCTGTACGTGACGATGACGGTCATCTGCTGGAATGGTTTGGGGTCTCGCAGGAGATAACCGCGCTCAAGCATGCCGAACGGGATCTGGAGCGGATCGTCCAGGCAGCCCCAACCGGTATGCTGGTGGTTGATCGAGACGGCACGATCACGCTCGCTAACGCCCAGGCCAGCCGGCTGTTCGGTTATTCGGTGGACACGCTGACGGGCATGGCGGTTGAAGTACTTGTCCCCGAGTCCTCAAGACATAAGCATGAGCAGTTGCGCTCCGCCTACTCTGCCACGCCGTCAATCCGGCAAATGGGAGTCGATCGCCAAGTCAGGGGCGTTCGACAGGATGGCACCGAGTTTGATGCCGAAATCGGCCTGAGTTGGTTTGGTGATGATCATCAGTTGCGAGTGGTCGCCGCGATCAGTGATACCACGGAGCTCAACAACGCCCGCCAAGCGGTCGAACGGGCTGCCTATGAGGACCGCATGACCGGTCTTCTCTCGCGTGAAGGGTTTGCCTGGAAGTTGGACGAGCTTCGTGCCGACGGAACTCTGCACCCGGCCAGCCTGATCGTGTCGATGGATATTGCCGGGCTCCGGGAAATCAATAACGCACAGGGTAACGAGATCGGTGATCAGGTGTTGCAGGAAGCGGCGCGGCGTCTGGCCGCAGAGGTGGGCGAGTCGAACCTGATAGCCCGCCCGGGTGGTGGTGAGTTTCTCGTTCTCGCGGCCGTTGACAGACTGAATACGCCGGCGTTCTGGCGCCGGCGCCTGGAGGCGGTTTTCGACGCACCATTCGAGGTTCATGGCTTTATGCTCTTTATCAGCGCGGCGTTCGGTTACGTGCGTATCGGAACAGTGGTGCGCGACGTCCAAGCGTTAATTAATGACGCCGAGCTGGCACAACGCCAAAGCCAGCAGACGCTTTCCGTCACTTGGACGCAGTACACCAGGGCCCTGGAGCGTCGAACCCGTGCAATCGTTGCCACAACCCGCGATCTGCGTCAGGCGCTTGAGCGGGATGAGTTGATGCTCTATTACCAGCCGCAAATAAACCTGGCCAGCGGTGACGTCGTGGCTGCGGAAGGGTTGCTGCGATGGCGCCACGGCGACAGGGGCTTCATACCACCGTGCGAGTTTATTCCACTGGCTGAGCAAAGCCAGCTGATCGGGCCTATCGGGGAGTGGGTCCTGCGTCAGGCATGCAGCGATCTCAGGGCCTGGCAAGACGCCGGACTCGACGTCAGGCCGGTGTCGGTGAATGTGTCGCTGGTCCAGTTCCAGCTTGGCAGCGTGCCGGAGATTGTCCAGAAAGCGTTGACGGACTTCGGGATTGACCCGCACCAGCTCACCCTGGAGATCACCGAAAGCGTCTTTGAGGAGCACAGTGACGTTTTAAAGGCGGACCTTCACACGCTCAGCGCCATGGGCGTGAAACTGTCACTGGATGACTTCGGAACGGGTTATTCCTCGCTGGGTCACTTGAAAGACTACCCTTTCGACGAAATCAAGATTGATAAGAGTTTCGTCTGGCAGCTGGATGACGGTGCTTATGGCCAAGCCATCGTTAAAGCCGTTGATGCGATTGCGGAGGCGATTGGTGCCCAGATTGTCGCCGAAGGGGTGGAATCAGCCCATTATGCCGACGTCTTAAAAGAGCTGGGGTGCACATTAGGCCAGGGCTTTTACTACAACCGGCCTTTGCCGGAATCTCAATGGCGCCAACTACTCACTCTTTAACAGAGGTTTGCGCAACAGGATAAATCGTGATCACCGTGGGCAGGTATCACTCGTATGAACGTCCACGTCACCCTGATTGATCTGGGCCATCATTTGCTCAGTGAACACAGCAATCCGACCCGATTTCGAAATAAGACGGCGCCTTGAAGGACAGGCATGAGTCAACAAATAAGCGCAACGCTTGAGATGTACTGTGAGTTCCTCAAAACCATACCCGATGCGGCCCTGCTGGCCGACGATGAGGGTGGCATTGTCTGGGGCAATGAGATGGCGGTGGCGCTTTTCGGTGGCTCAGCGAATGTGCTTTGGGCGCAAAACATCGAGGAAGTAATTCCAGAGCTGTCACGCCAGGCCCACGACCAGCACATGCAGCGTTATTGGGACGACCCGGTAACCCGCCCTCTGGACAACAGGGACCGATTGGCAGCGCTGAGGCAGGACAGAACCTGGATCTCCGTCGCCATTATGCTCAATCAGGTGGATCTGCTGGATGGGCGTTATGTAGTGGCTATGTGCCGGGATATGTCCCGGGAGCAACGCCAGCAGAACGATCTTCATGAGGCGCTGGGTCAGGAAAAGGCGCTGTCGAGCACTGATTCAGTGACCGGGGCTGGCAATCGGCGCCATTTCCGCAACGAGCTGCTTTACGAGATCGAGCGATCCAGTCGGCATGCGCGGGTATTTACAATTGCGTACTTTGACCTTGATAACTTCAAAGACGTCAACGACCGCTATGGCCATGCGCAAGGGGATAAGGTGCTCCAACAAATCGTTAAGGTGGCTCAAAGCAGACTGCGCAAGACGGATGTCGTTGCTCGCATCGGGGGTGACGAATTTGCCATATTGCTTCCGGAGACGGATACGACAACCATGCAATCACCCATCACAGACCTGCTCCACGAGATGAAACAGAGCATGCACGATAGCGGGTGGCCCGTGACCATTTCCTGCGGCGTGGTGACGTTCCGCACACCCCCTGGCAACCCCGAGGATGCGCTCAAGGCTGCGGACAAGCTGATGTATGAGGTGAAAGCAGCCGGCAAGGACGCGAGCCGGGAAGTTGTTTTCGAGCGCGGGCCTTCTGAACTTCGCCACAGTTCGGGCACGGAAGGCGAGCTGCCTGACTGAGACGATGCCCGATAAAATCTGAAAGCCTCGACAACATGGGCGTGATGGATAAGTGGTTCACGGCGGCCACGGCCATTGTCCAAGATTACTTGACCACTGCCATTTAACGTATTGATTTTAAAATTACCTACCCGTCGCAGTTCATGTATCCATCATTGACCGAACGTGAATATCCCGCTGAGGGTAGGGAATCTCGATGCCTGCTTCATGCAGGGTGTGAGTAATGGCGGCGTTGATCTCGTGGATCAGGGACATAATGTCCAGGGGATCCCTCACAAACACCCGCAGTTCGAAATCAATGCGGCTCTCTCCCAGACCGATGCAGAACACCGCTGGCGCCGGATCATCCACGATCCGTTCGTTGTTATGAGCCACCTCCGTAAGCAGTTCCTGTACCTGGTCCACATCGGAGCCGTAGGCAACGCCGACGGGCAGTATGACGCGCGTGATCGAGTCAGACAGTGTCCAGTTGGTCAGATCCTCGGTCACGAAGGTCTTGTTGGGAATGATCTGCTCTTTGCGGTCCCAGTCAACCAGAGTGGTTGCACGAATACGGATACGTGAGACCGTCCCCGTAATGCCGTCAATGGTAACCGTGTCTCCGACGCGAATGGGGCGTTCGAACAGCAGGATGATGCCGGACACAAAGTTGGCGACAATCTCCTGCAGGCCAAAGCCCAGACCCACCCCGAGTGCGGCCACCAGCCACTGCAGTTTGGACCACTGCACCCCGATCACTCCAAGGAAAACGACGATGCCGACGAACACCAGGGTATAGGTGGTGAGAGTGGTAATGGCATAGCCGGTACCGGGCTCAAGCTTCATCCGGCTGAGCACCATGACTTCCAGGGTGCCTGGCAGGTTTTTGACGGCGAGCACTGTACCAATGCCAACGAACAGCGCCAGAAGCAGGTCACCAAGGGTGATGGGCAGCGGGTCGCCGCCTTCCAGGTCGGTGGCGATAGTCCAGAGCGTGATGTTGTCCAACAGCTGCAGAGCCGGAATCAGGCCGGCCCAGAGCAGCCAGAGGCCGGTAATGACAAGCACGGAAATCAGGATGCGCAGGAGCGCGGTACTCTGCTGACTGATGTCGCTGAGGTTCATTTCCGGCATGTCCAGCGCCTGCGGTACCCCTTCGCCCGAGGGTTCTGCGGCTTCCCTGGTTTCGGCGAGCTGGCGTTGCGCGTCGCGGTGTTCCCGCAGCCGCTCCAGGGTGAGGCGACGTTCACGGACTGAAAGCGCCCGTAGCCCGATGTAGAAGAGCATGACGTTGAATGCTAACCAGCAGATGCTGATGAACAGGTTTCGCTCCAGTACCAGGGCCGTGTAGTGATAGCCGAGTAACGATGCCACCACCAGTACCAGGGGCGTCGCAACTGCCAGTACGTGCAGGGTCAACAGACGTTTGTTCTGTGGTCGGTCGGCCCGAATCGCCCTCATGATGCGATGCGCGAAGGTCGACATCGCGATGGATACGGCGGCGAAGAGAAAGCGCCCGAGACTGTCCCCAAATTCGGATCCGCCGGGTGTTGCGGTAGTCGGCAGGATCACGGTGATTGGGATGATAACGGCCAGAAGAAACGGAAGTTCCCGGCGAAGGGCGCGCAGCGAGTCGCTATGCCAGTGGAAATGCATTTCTCCCAATCCGCCCTGGCGGGCCACATTGTGAAAAAATGCCATCAGGAGGGCGATAAGCGCTGCAGTGGCCAGGCCCCTGGACAGAGCGGAGAAAAAGTCGTTGCCCTCCATCAGCAGAAGCGCCCCGATAGCGAATACCAGCACGCCGGGCAGCGCCAGCAAGACACTATTGGCGAACGCATAAACCGTAAACGTAATGCGATCTTGGCCAACGTTTCCAACATACTGGCTGTTGGCCCTGAGGTTGCGTTTGATGGCCTGTCGCTTGATGAGCAGTAGTGCCAGAAGAGCTATGAGAAAGGTTATGGCTCCCCCACGCTCCTGAAACGATTCGTCTATCGCGTCGTTCAGCGGATCAAGACGCAACTGTTCGGTAAACCAGGCGGCAGCCCCAACCAGTTGCGTTAAGGTTTCCACTCCTACAGCCGGCGCACTGGGCAGCCAGAAGAGTCGCTGCTGCAGCAGAACCTGATAGGCCTCCACTTGCTCCTGCAGGGCCGATACCGTCCGGTAATAATCGTTCAGAGCCCGAATGTGTTCCGTGACCGCCTTGTGGAGTTGGCGGATGATGCTGGCCCTCTGGCTCCTCAGCTGGCCGCGGGCATCATCACCAGGATCGATGATGGCTTCAAACTCTTCCAGTCGAAGCTGCTCTTCGCGCGCTGTCGATAACTGGTTTTCAATATCATCAATCAGGTCCTCCGCAATACCTTGCCGCTGAAGCCGCTCAAGCCGTTGCTCAAGGAGGCTCGCGTAGTCGCCGGTCAGATTGAGGCCGGCTTTTTCCAGGCGAAGCTCAAAGCTGTTGTATTCGTCCTGAAGTCGATTGAGAAGTGATTCCGCGTAGGCGAGGCGTTTGCGTGTGGATTCAACCGCAATCTGCCGTTGGTTAAGAGAGGTTCTCAGGGCCTGAATCTGTTGGCGGATATCCGCCGTTTCGCTGTCAGGAAGCTGCATTTGCTCTGGTTTTCTGGTAGTTGCTTCCAGTTCGGGCTGGACAGCAGGCTTTGCTTCTTCGGGTTCCTCTTCTTTCTCTTCGGTGGCCGTCTCGACGTCTTCCTCGCTCGTCTCTTCACCACTTCCTTCGTTATTGGGTTCAGCCTGTGCCGGCATGGGGGCAAAGCAGAAGGCAGCCGCCCATATCAGGCAGAATGACCAAACACAGCAGCGGGTGCAGAGCCTTTGGCGGTTCATGACGTCGCGCTCCTTGCGTTAGGTCGTGAAGATGATGTTGATATGAAAGCTGACAGATGCAGAGTCTACGAGTGGTTGTTTGATGAAGCTCATTCATTATAAATTTCATAGTAGCACCGCAGAACTTGAACGAGCTATGAAAATAGGGGGCGTACCGCAGGACAACGGCCTCAACGCGAACGTGGTCAATAGAGGTGTGTAATGAGTGTCAAGTGGCTCTATATTTTCGTGCCTGCCACCCTATTGGCAATGGTGTGGGGTTATACCATTGCGGGCGAGGATTCGGCGTCAGCCACGCAGAGCGGTGAAGAGGAAGAAAAGAAAGAGGCAGCTCCAGAGTTTCCCTCCGAGCTTCGGATTGATCCGGAAAAGATGCCGGAACCGGTTCGAAAGAGTGTGCTGCAGCGCATCGACGAACACGAAAGGCTGGAGGAACTGTTGAGGACCCAACCGCTGGAGATCCAACAGGAAAAGGGGGCTGAGGATTAGAGGGAAGTGGACTGAAGGGTAGGTGTCAAACCAGATTCAGTGTATTTGCGGCATCAGGTGCCGCAGAACGTACGCTGTACCTTCTCGTTCTCTATGGGGGGGCGAGTATAGGGTGAGTCGTCCCGATCCGTGGTGAACGGATCCTTGAGCTGCTCCACAAGGTCATGAAAAAGGGATGAGTCGCCCGCTTCCATCTGCCGGATGGCTCGCTCGACCAGGTGGTTGCGCGGGATGATGGCGGGGTTGGTCTGCAGCATTCGGGCGCTGCGTTCATCGGGTGTCGCCTTGTCCTGATCGAGCCTTGTCAACCAGCGCTGGGACCAGCTTTCCCAGTCCTCTGGTGCCGAGAGCAAAGCGACTATCCGCGAGTCACCGTCAGGGCTGGCGGCCAGATGGGCCAGTTCCCGGAAAAAGACGGTAAAGTCGACCTGGTTGGAGGCCATCAGGGCAAGCAGATCCTGAATCAGTTCCCGGTCCGTTTGCTCAGGCCTTTCCAGTCCAATCTTGGCGCCCATGCGTCGAAGCCACTCGGCGTCATAGTGCTCGCTGAATTCCGCGAGCACGGCTTTTGCCTGTTCCACAGCCCGGGGCTTGTTATCGTCAATCAGCGGAAGGAGCGACTCCGCAAGACGTGCCAGGTTCCAGTAGGTAATGTCCGGCTGGTTGCCGTACGCATAACGGCCCATCGTGTCGATGGAGCTGAATACCGTATCCGGGTGATAGGTATCCATGAAGGCGCAGGGGCCGTAGTCGAGGGTTTCCGCGGAAATGGCCACGTTATCCGTGTTCAGAACGCCGTGTATAAAGCCCAGGCTCATCCATTGCGCGATCAGTTCTGCCTGCTTATGAACCACAACGCGGAGCAGTTCCAGGTAGGGGGCATCAGTGAACATCGCCGATGGATAGTGGCGGGAAATCGCGTAATCCGCCAGTTTCTGGACATTTTCCGTCATCTGGCGCGCCGCAAAAAACTGGAAGGTACCGACGCGGATATGGCTGGCCGCCACCCGTGTCAGTATCGCGCCCGGCTCCGGACGATTCCTGAGCACGGGCTCTCCCGTCCATACGGCCGCAAGGGCTCGCGAGGTGGGCACGCCCAGTGCGTGCATGGCCTCACTGACCAGGTATTCGCGCACGACAGGACCGAGCGGCGCACGCCCGTCGCCTCCGCGGGAGAATGGCGTGCGGCCGGCACCCTTGAGTTGGATGTCGCGGCGCTTGTGATGCCCATCAATCACTTCGCCGAGCAGTATGGCGCGCCCGTCTCCGAGCTGGGGAACAAAGTTTCCAAACTGATGGCCCGCGTAGGCCAGGGCTATGGGCTCCGCACCCTCCGGGAGCTGATTGCCGGAGAACAGAACCGCAAGTTCCGCTTCATCCGTGTCTGTCGTATCCAACCCAAGTTCTTCAGCCAGTGGTTCATTGAAACGGATCAGGTTGGGCGTGCGGACCGGCGTTGGCTCAGCGTACTGGAAAAATGCATCGGAAAGTCGTGCGTAGCTGTTATCAAAAGGGAAGGGCGGCAGTGGCATTCATTCCTCGGAATCGTTCTGAAGGCTTCTATTCTAACGGACACCAATACGGCCTGCATTTCCGTCTGGATCTGCTTGACAGGGACGGGCCGCGATCCTGATAATTCGCTCGCTTTTTCGGGACTGGAGCCGAAACGGTTTAGGCTTGGTGCACGAACCGCTTTGGTGTAGAATCCGCGTTCCAGAACATACCCAGTTACGGCGTGTGGCGCAGTTTGGTAGCGCACTTCCTTCGGGAGGAAGGGGTCGCAGGTTCGAATCCTGCCACGCCGACCATATCTCCCCCCTTTTCAGTTGATCATAAGTCGTCTCAAGCCCGGGCCGGCGGCGCCATGAATTCCGGACCTACCGGATCCGTAATCTCGCGCTTAAGGATATTGTCGATTTCGCCATACGCTTCATTATCCAGGTGCCAGCCCTGGATGTTGGTAATGGGATCCAGCTGTTCCGGACGTCGTGCACCCCAAAGCGCCGTGGTGACGACATCCTGGTCGATCAGCCAGCGCAGTGCCAGCTCCAGTACCGAATGGCCGTAGCGCTCGCGGGCGAAGTTCTCCAACGCATCCACGGCGTTCAGGTATTGCTGAAACCGTTCACCCTGGAACTTGGGGTCGTTATTGCGCAGGTCGTCCCCGGGGAATTCCCTGTCCCGGCTCATTTTGCCGCTCAGCAGACCACGGCACAGGCCACCATAAGTGATCGTGGCGACCCCCTTGTTCCGGCAGTACGGCAGCACATCCTCCTCAATGCCGCGCTCGAAGAGGTTGTAGGGTGGCTGGACGCTGTGCAGTGGCGCCACCTCGCGGAAGGCGTCCATCTGGTCCGGGCTGAAGTTGGATACGCCGATGGCGCGGATTTTACCGCTGCGGTACAGGCGCTCCATGGCCCTGGCAGTTTCCTCCATGGGGGTGACGGGGTCCGGCCAGTGGATCTGGTAGATGTCGATGTAATCCGTTTGCAGCCGGCGCAGGGAATCTTCCACCTCCTTTTCGATGCGTGCAGCTGTGGCTTCCCGCCAGACCTTGTTGTGTTCGTTGTTCCAGTTGAGCGCCACCTTGGTAGCCAGCGCCACCTTGTCCCGCCGTCCGTCGGCTAACGCTTTACCCACGATTTCCTCGGAACGGCCGAAGCCGTAGACCGGTGCGGTATCGATCAGCTTGATGCCCTTTTCAATGGCGGCATGAATGGTATCAATGGATTGCTTTTCATCAGTGCCGCCCCACATCCAGCCACCGATCGCCCAGGTGCCCAGGCCTACGGGCGTTACTTGAATATCGGTGTCGGCGAAGCGAATGGTGTCCATGGTGTACGCTCCTGTCGCTTGGATGGCTGGGTTTTCATACTCAATGTGGGGATTATTGGCGTAGATTGAAAGTGCGATCAACCTGGGGGATATCACAGGCATAACGGTTGCAATACCGCCGGTCCGCCCAACGTTGATACAGCTTTGCAACGATGCGTCTGATCCCCGGCCACACAAGCGGCCTGAAAAGCCAGCCAATCCGCGTATGCCCCCAGCTCCTGACCGTTGCATCAAGACCCGTCTCGAAGCTGCCCGATTCACGCAACAGGTGCAGTCGCCTCAGAAGAAGCTCTCTTGTAACACCGGGCCAGCTATCAGGGTTCTCCAATTCGTGGATGTCCACAAGGGTCAGGTTTTTATCCGCGTGCTTGCGTAGATGGTCCATTTCCCGCCGACATAACGGACATTGCCCATCGTAGAAGAGGGTATCCATAGCATTCGCCTTATTTTCTGAAATCGACCCTATAGATACGCTCTGGCATGCAGGCTGGACCGGTTGTGGTCCCTAATTGACGCGCGTGCTCAGGGTCAGGGTGCCGGAGCGCTGGGAAAAGTCCACCTGACCCAGGGCGCTCATTCCCAACAGGACCACATCCATATCCGTGGCCGGGTTGATGGTGGCCGATACGTTGTGGAGGGTGATTTCGCCAAGCTTCAGCGTCTCGATGGTGGTTCCCCAGACGTCGACGGTCCCGGCCGCAGTCTGGGAGCGTGCGCGGTATTCCTTTTCCAACCCCGCCTGCATGGCAATGGATTCCGGAACCGAGACGCTGGTGGCCCCGGTATCCAGAAAGAAGGTCACTGCTTTATTGTTAATCTGCCCGTTGGCGACATAATGCCCCTGCCGGTTTGCCTCAAGTTCAATCTCAATGACACCGCTGCTCTTGTGGCTGACCAGGTCCTGGTTGGGGTTTTGCTGATGGGACTGCCATGATCCGAAGAAGATCGATGCCACACCAAGCAGGGCAACCCAGAACATCACGAAGAAAAGAAAGTAACGAATCTCGGGGTTTTTAGCGGTCATTTACGTCCTGCCATTGGAATCTTCTTGCGTTTGCCCGGCGTACCATTCTACGTTTGATCTCCCTCTGTCGAGGGATCTGTTGAACCCCTGTTTCGGAGTTATATCCGGCCTCTATGTCCAATGACGTGATCCGCGTGCGTGGCGCGCGCCAGAACAACCTCAAGAACCTTGACGTGGAGCTGCCACTGGGCGAGCTCACCGTCATCACCGGGCCGAGTGGCTCCGGCAAGTCCTCGCTCGCCTTCGATACCGTCTATGCCGAGGGCCAGCGTCGCTACGTCGAGACCTTCTCGCCCTACGCGCGGCAGTTCCTGGACCGCATGGACAAGCCCGCCGTTGATGCCATCGAAGGCATTCCTCCGGCCATTGCCATCGATCAGACGAACCCGGTGCGCAATTCACGCTCCACCGTTGGCACCATGACGGAGCTCAACGACCACCTCAAGCTGCTTTTCGCCCGTGCGGCCCGTTTGTTCTGCCAGGGCTGCGGTAAAGAAGTGCGCCGGGACAGTGAAGATAGCATCGTTGACAGCCTCCTGTCCCGGGGCGAGGGGGCAAGGTCGTTGATCACTTTTGATATTCCGCTTGGCGGGGAAGTAGCTGCTGACAAGGTCCGGGCCGAGCTGGCGCGCCAGGGCTATACCCGTGTGGAACAGGTCGATGACAGTACCCTGCGGGTGACCCAGGACCGGGTCCGGCTGGAGGAGAAGCGCCGGGATCGCATTACGGAAGCCGTGGAGGGCGCACTGCGCGCCGGGCAGGGGCGCCTCAGCGTCTTTCCGCTGGATGAAAACCGGGAAGCCACGGCCCACTGGCGGTTCTCGAAGGGCCTGCATTGCCCGGACTGCGACCTGGATTACACCGACCCCATTCCCAACAGCTTTTCCTTCAATTCTCCCATGGGTGCCTGCGACGAGTGCCGTGGTTTCGGGCGCGTGATGGGGATTGATTACCGGCTGGTGATTCCGGATGAACGCAAGAGTCTGGAAGAGGGCGCGATCAAGCCCTGGCAGACCGAGAGCTACGAGGAGTGCCAACAGGACTTGATCCGTCATGCCCGGCGGAACCACGTGCCCACGGATATCTCCTGGGAGCATATGGACGAGTCCGATCGACGCTGGGTGATCGAAGGTGAGGCCGACTGGAGCTGGGACTCGAACCGAGGGGGCTGGTATGGCGTCCAGCGGTTTTTCGACTTCCTCGAAACCCGCTCCTACAAGATGCACATCCGGGTACTGCTGTCCCGCTACCGTTCCTATGACCAGTGCCCTGTCTGCCACGGGGCCCGGCTCAAGCCCGAGTCCCTGCTCTGGCGGGTGGGGAGCAAGGAAGACGCGGATGCCGTACTGGCCCCGGAACAGCGCTTCAAGCCCATGGGCGCCGGGTTTTCCGATGAGACGCTCCAGGCGCAGCCCGGGCTGAACATTGCCGACATGATGGGCCTGTCCCTGGCGCGCAACCAGGCCCTGTTCCGGGACCTGCACCTCCCGGCGCCGCTGGATGAAGCCTCCGACCTGTTGCTGGACGCTATTCGTGCGCGCCTCGACTACCTGGTGGCCGTGGGCCTGGACTACCTGACGCTGGACCGCCAGTCCCGCACGCTCTCCGGGGGCGAGGTGCAGCGCATCAACCTGACCACGGCTCTCGGCACCTCCCTGGTGAATACCCTTTTCGTACTGGATGAACCGAGTATCGGCCTGCATCCGAGGGACATGGATCGAATTATTGGTGTGATGCACCGCTTGCGCGACGCGGGCAACTCGCTGCTGGTGGTTGAGCATGACCCCCAGGTGATGCATGCGGCCGATCGGGTCATTGATATCGGCCCCGGTCCGGGCGAGCGGGGCGGAGAGATCGTCTTCCAGGGCACGCCTGCAGAGCTTATGCGTGCCGACAACTCCCTGACCGCCGATTACCTCACCGGGCGCCGCCGTGTTGTGGAAGGGCCAGCCGCAGACCGGGTTGCAGAGGCCCCGAAGGCGGGCGAGTGGATTCACATTCGCGGCGCCTCGGAGCATAACCTCAAGCATATCGATGTGGACCTGCCTCTGAACCGGATGGTGGTGGTGACGGGCGTGAGTGGCTCGGGAAAGTCCACGCTTATGGAGGGCGTTCTCTACCGGGCGCTGGCCGAGATCAAGGGTCATCCGGGCGAGGTGCCGGGGGCGCACGACGCGATTGAGGGCCATGAACGGATCGATGACGCCATCCTCATCGACCAGTCCGCGATTGGCCGCACCACCCGCTCAACCCCCGCAAGCTATGTGGGCGCCTTTGATGCCATCCGCAAGGTCTTTGTGGCCCTGCCGGAGGCTAAGGCACGCGGTTATACCCTGGGCACCTTCAGTTTCAACGCCGGCAATGGCCGCTGCCCGACCTGTGGTGGCAACGGCTTCGAACACGTGGAAATGCAGTTCCTGAGTGACGTCTACCTGCGCTGTCCGGATTGCGACGGACGGCGTTACCGGCCGCAGATTCTGGAAGTCACCCTGGCGCCGTCCATCGGGTACGACAGCGGGCCCAAGTCCATTGCCGAGGTGCTGGAGATGTCCGTGAACCAGGCCGTGACCTTCTTTGCGGATTACCCGAATGTCCTGCGGGGGCTGGAACCACTGCAGGCCGTTGGGCTTGGTTATATGGGGCTGGGCCAGCCAGTGCCGACGCTCTCCGGCGGCGAGGCCCAGCGTCTGAAACTTGCCGGGCATCTTGCCAAGGCCAGCGGGCGCCGGGGCAGCGATGAACGGCTGCTGTTTCTTTTTGACGAACCCACCACCGGCCTGCACATGGATGACGTGGCAACGCTGCTCGGGGCCTTCCGCCGGTTGCTGGACCAGGGGCATTCGCTGGCTGTGATCGAGCACAACCTCGATGTGATGGCTGCGGCGGACTGGTTGATTGATCTTGGCCCAGAAGGCGGTGACGC